>ULWY01091092.1_pt1 | contig 26771 bp, 18 predicted proteins | sample 1960761 | NCBI WGS metagenome assembly ULWY01 (sample SAMEA4835824, study PRJEB28245) | human gut metagenome | biome: gut microbiome; material: fecal sample | place: Denmark | collected 2008 | reverse complement strand
TTCGTTTGTGTAATTCGCAAACCATTTCTTTTTAACTATAAGTTTTATGCCCGCTGCAACAGTTGCCCGAGGCATTGTGAAACCTTTATTTATCTCGTATTTCTGTGCGAGGAGGTTCTCACCTCTCACATACAAATGCAGTGCCTTGCCCACGCGCAGGCTTGCCGTGAGGTGCCATAGGGCGGCGTGCGATGTGTCGTCGGTCGATTCGCTGGTGAGCAGACCGGCAAAATACATCAGTCCGGTGTTCAGGGTGAGCCGGTTAAGGGTGTATGTCGCGCCGGCATACAGCTTGTGCTCGGGTGCGCCGGTGATGTGTGCGCTCGTGTGAAGATAGCTGTAGTTGGCGTTGACGGTGAGGTTCTGCGATGCGCGCAGCGCCATTTCGGCCTCCACGCCGCTGTTTTCCGTCTTGCCGGTGTTCATGTTCAGCGGTCGTCCGTCGGTGAATACGGTCGTTATGAGATTGTCGGCCTTGAGGTAGAACACGTTCACTCCGGCCTTCAGACGGCCGTCCATGAACCGCTGCGACCACGACAGCTCGTAGTTGGTCATGCTTTCCGCCTCCAGATTCGGGTTCTTAGGATTGAACATATACATATCCTTTATGGTCGGATTGCGGAATCCGCGGCTCACCATTGCCCTTATCTCGGCGTCGGGCGAGAGTCGGAACGACAGACCGCCCTGCGGTACGAGCTGTGTGCCCGAGCGCGAATGATGGTCCACACGAAGTCCTGCTCCTGCCGTGAGCCACGGCGTTATGTCCTGTCTGAAGTCCACATATCCGGCGAATTCGTCCTGCGTCTTGTCGGCTATCACCGTCTCTGCGCCTCCCACGATGGCCCTGTTCCATGCCTTTCCGCCGAAGTGCTGGTAGTCGAAACCCACCGTTGTGCGGTTGCCTTCGAACAGTTCCACACTCTGATAGAGCGATACTCCCGCCATGACATCGTCGTGCAGATATAGCGATGTCTGCGGACTCTCGTCGGCGGTGTGGCCGTCGTTTATGTTGTGATGGCCCCAGTTGTAATACACCCGCAACGCACCCGATGTGCGGTCGTAGTCGTTCACCAGTGCAAGGGCGGCCGTTCCGCGTGTTATCTTCATGTCGTTGTCTATCAGCGGAGCCGATACCGGTCCGGGGTTCGAGCTTTTGAAGTAGGTCACATTGGCCTCGCCGCTCGCCTTCCAGTTGTCGTTGAATGTCCATACGGGCCTGATGAATCCGGCGAACTGCTCAAACTGCGAGTTGGGACGGTGGCCGTCGGTGCGGCTGTAGGACAGTGCGGCGGCGTTGGAGAATCGTCCCGACTTCACCTCGTTGCCCACTTCGCCGTGCAGCGAACCGTACGATCCGCCCTCGAACGATATGTCTGTCCTCACGCCGTCGGCCTTTGCCTGTCGCGTAACGATGTTCATCACGCCGCCCATGGCGTTCGAACCGTAGAGCAGTGAGGCCGGTCCGCGCAGCACTTCCACGCGTTCCGCCGTCATGGTCAGGCACGCGTCGGGTATGGGATGGCCGTAGAGGCCCGCATACTGCGGTTGTCCGTCCACGAGAACAAGCATGGACGCACCGCTGCCGATGCCGCGCAGCTTTATCGAGCCCGCCGCTCCGGTGGACACTCCGTAGCCCATCACTCCGCGGCTCGTCACGAACAGTCCCGGCACAAGCTCGTTTACTGTGGGCAAAACCGACTCGCGGAAGTCGGCGGTGAGCTGTTTGCGGCTGACGGTGGATATGGTCATGGGCAGATGTCGCACGTCGGTGGTGTTGCGTGTACCCGTGACCACCACCTCGGCGATGTTCTGCCTGATGGAATCATTGAATATAGTTGTTTCGGCACCGGCCGCCGCCGATGCCATGAGAGCCATGCATATTGCCGTCAGTCTCATAGCTTCTGTTTTAATCTTTCAACAAGTTGGTCTATCTCGTGCAGGCGTGTCGGGATGTCGATGCGCTGCGGGCAGTGCGGAATACATTGTCCGCAGCCTATGCAGTGGTTGGCCTGACGCTCCTCGTCCACGGCGCGGTTCTGTCCGATGATGAACTCGCGGCGGTAACGTGCGTAGTTCGGGTCGCGCTTGTCTTCGGGCAGACGCTCCTCGCTTTTCACGAGATTGTAGTGGAGCAGTACGCCAGGAATGTCAACACCGTAGGGACACGGCATGCAGTACTTGCAGTCGTTGCACGGTATGAGCATGAATGTTAGTATCTTCTTAGCCACCTGCTCGAGGAAGTCCTCCTCTTCCTCCTTCAGCGGAACGAGCGGACTGTACGTGAGCAGATTGTCCTTCAGATGCTCCATATAGGTCATTCCGCTCAGCACTGTGAGCACGCGCGGCTTGCTGGCAGCATATCTGAACGCCCACGACGCCACCGTCTTCTCCGGCGCGCGCTGCTTTATCTCCACGGCAATCGGCTCAGGTACGTTGGACAGACGGCCTCCGAGCAGCGGCTCCATCACCATAACGGGAATCTTGCGCTTGTCGAGTTCGTTGTAGAGATACTCGGCATTGGTGTTGCTGTCGTTTATGTCCTTGGCGTGTTTCCAGTCAAGATAGTTGAGCTCAATCATGGCAAAGTCCCACTTATATTTGTCGTGGTTGGCCAGAAGATAGTCATACACGCTTACGTCGCCGTGGTAAGAGAATCCCAGATGGCGTATGCGTCCCTTCTCGCGTTGCTCGAGCAGCCAGTCGAGAATGCCGTTGTAGATGAACCGGCGGCGGAATTCCTCCATACCGCTTCCGCCGATCATGTGGAGCAGATAGAAGTCGATGTAATCCACCTGAAACTCCTTGAGCGAGTTCTCGAACATGGCTATCGACCCTTCGCGCGTCTGATTCTCTGCCGCGAAGTTCGACATCTTGGTGGCTATGAAGTAAGAGCTGCGCGGATGACGGCTCAGAGCGATGCCCGTAGCGCGCTCCGACATGCCCTGGCAGTACATTGGTGACGTGTCAAAATAGTTCACACCATGCTCTATGGCATAGTCGACGAGGCGGTTCACCTGCTCCTGATCGATGGGCGCGTCGGCGTTCTCGCGTGCCGATCCGCGCTCTTCCGACGGCAGACGCATCATGCCGTAGGCCAGTATCGAGACCTTCTGACCCGTCTTCGGGTCGGTGCGGAAGGTCATCTTACCCTTCGGCGGTTCCACCTGATTCTTGTAGTCGTCTTCTGTCGAGAGGTCCTTCTCCTTGCATCCCGTCATTGCCGCCGTAGCCGCGGCAGCCGTTCCGCCCATGAGTTTGAGGAATCCCCGTCGTGATATCTTGTCTTTTATGTTAGTCATATATGTTTCTTTATTGTGTGTTGACAATTATTTGAACCGGTGATGTGCGTGTGCTCATCTCCTGCGGTGCACCTCGTGACCCTCCACGTAGATTGCCGGGAACGGCCGAGAGGGACAGAGATTCTCGCACGCTCCGCATCCGATGCACATCTCTTCGTTGACCACCGGTATCTTCAGACTTGCTTTCTTCTCGTCCTTGTGCTCTTCCTCCTGTGCCTCTGGATAGAGAGGTACCATGGTGATGGCACCCACCGGGCAGTGGCGCGCGCAGTTGCCGCAGGCCTGTCCGTCGGTTATCGGCACACAGTTCTTTCTTATCCACACGGCATGACCGAAGTGTATGGCTGTCTTCTCGGCACTTGTGGTGAGCTTGATGGCACCCGTCGGGCACACCTCAGAGCAGCGTGTGCACTCCGGACGGCAGTAGCCGCGCTCGTAAGACATTTCGGGCTGCATGAAGGTGTCGAGCTTTGTGGATGGGCGCAGCACGTCGTTAGGACACTCGGCGACGCACAGCTGGCACGCCGTACAGTGCTGAGCCATGTGCCGTGCCGACAAAGATCCCGGCGGAGTGATGCGTGTCTGTCGCTCGGGGCTTACCTTTTTCTCTATCTTTGCCAGTCCGCCGTCCAGCTTAACCTTCTCCTCGGCTATTGCAGCCGATGCAGCCGCCGTCACCGCTCCTAAGAGGAAAGCTCGTTTTGAGGTATCCACCTTTGCGCCGCCTTCAGCCTTTGCCGCCTTGGCAACGGCCGGTTTGGTTTTGCGCGTGGTGTAGCTTATGGCGTCGAACTTGCATTTTCCGAGACAGTCACCGCACGCCACGCAGCGGCTGTAGTCTATTTTATGGTTCTTGACATCAATACATGCCGACTTGCAGTTGCGCTCGCAGAGGCGGCAGCTGGTGCATTTGCTCTCGTCGAAACGTATCTTCAGCCACGAGAAACGCGACAAAAAGCCGAGCACTGTGCCCACGGGGCAGATGGTGTTGCAGTAGGTACGTCCGCCGCGCCACGCCAGAACGGCAATGACGACGAACGACACGGCTGCCACGACGAACGTAGGCCACGAGCGCACCCACACGTCGCGCTCATAGAAAGCATAGCTGTCGAAACGCTCGGCTGCCATGGCCAGCAGATTGTTAATACCTATATATATGGGTTGCAACAGGTTGGCGGCCATGCGTCCGTAGCTGCTGTAGGGGGCGATGAGCGCCGCCAGCGGCACCAGTCCGGCCACGAGCGTCACCACCATGAAGGCAAGCATGACGTAGCGCAGCCACTTCTTCTCAGGCGAATAGCTGTATTTGTTGCGGCGCCCGCGGCGTCCCAGGCGCGCGATGATGTCCTGCATGACGCCCAGAGGGCAGATGACGGAGCAGTAGATGCGTCCGAAGATGAGCGTGAGCACGATGAGTGCCAGCACCACCAGTACGTTCAGCGCCAGCACGGCCGGCAGAAACTGTATCTTGGCCGTCCATCCGAGCCAGAAGCGCAGCGTGCCCGTGAAGTCGAGAAACATCAGCGTTATGAGCACATAGAACACCGCCGCGAGTATTATTCTTGTCTTTCTCAGCATCGTTAAGTGGTTTTATAGTTTTCTGATGAGATAATATCCTCCGAATGTCTGGAGCAGAAGTCCCGGCACGGCGCGCACCAGGGAGGTGAGCACGCTGTGGTCGACGCTTATCATGGCGCGCTCTATGAGCAGACCGGCGAGCAGACAGCCTGTGGCCACACACGCCAGAGCGGCGGGCGTAACCCTGTCGGCCATGCGGCGGGCGAGGGCTGCCGACACCACGGCGAGCAGCACCGACTGCAACAGCATCGGCGGAAGCATTGCGCCGGCGGGGCGTCCGAAGAGCAGCGAGTTGGCGATGGGCGAGAGCACTGCGGTGGCAAGACCTACGGTGAAACCGTATTTGTAGGCTCCTATGAGTGTGAAGAAGAATATCGGCAGAAACATCTGTCCGCCGTAGGGTGCCAGATGGCACAGCTGCGGCAAGGCTATGTTGCCGAGCACAAAGAGAGCGGTAAGCACATAGGTGCGCTGCTCTCTGAGTGAGAGAGTGTACAGTTTGGCTTCGTGTTGCATAATGTTATTGTATGGTTATGTTTATTTGTCTATGCTGATGAGCTGATATTTGCGGCTGCCCAGACCTATCTTCTCCGCGTGCTCTATGGTGTGTGTGCCGTGGCGCGACTTGATGCGCTCAACGAGCGGAGCGTTGTCGTTGCCCTCGCTTGGAGTCATGTTGAAGATGATGTCCACGCAAGCCTGGTCGAGAGCCACGGGGTCGAGCGATGCCAGAATGCCATAATCCTTCAGCTTCACACTCTCAGGCTTCGACACGCAGTCGCAGTCCACCGACATGTTGTTCATCACGCTGATGTACAGAATGTTGTCGCCGAAGTAGTCGGCCACCGCCTGTGCGGCCGCAGCCATCGACTCGAGGAATCCGTCCTGATTCTGAGTGTGTCCCCAGACACCCTCCACCTTGTCCTGATAGCCCGCCGAGTGGATGTACGCCTTGCCGTTGGCAGAGGCCACGCCTATGCTCTGGTTCTTTATCACTCCGCCCAGGCCGCCCATGGGGTGGCCCTTGAAGTGGGCGAGGTTTATCATGAAGTCGTAGTTCTTCAGTCCCGTTCCCACGAGGTCGTACTTTATGTTGGTGGTGTCGCGCACCGGTATCTTGAACTCGCCGTCGGCGTCCATTATCTCCACCTTGGCAATCTTGGTGAATCCGTGTTCCTCTGCCACGCGCATGTGTTCCTCCGTACTGCTGCGGCGTCCGCCGTATGCCGTGTTGCACTCCACGATGGTTCCCTTCACCTTTTTCACCAGCGGACCGATGAGCGAGGGCTGCAGATAGTTGGGGTTGCCGGCCTCGCCGGTGCTCACTTTCACTGCCACGCGGCCCTTTGCCTTGCGTCCGAGCGCCTCGTATATCTTGATGAGCGATTCGGGCGAGATGTCGCGCGTCACGTAAACCTTCGACTGTGCCATTGCGGCTGCCGACAATAATAATACAAGTGTGGAAAGCAAAAGTCTTCTGATCATATCTTTTTATTGTTTAAATGGTTTTGTCCGGTTTGTCAGGACGTCGTGTCCTTGCGTGGGCGTGCGTTGATGTGTCGTGCCGTCGCCTGTCGGGCTGGTTGCGTTGCGGTGGCGGTGTGCGCTTTGTCAGATTGTTTCAGAATGAGACTGTTAAAGGTCTTATATGTTGACAAAGTTATGAAAAAAACGGAAATATCCGCATCTCGGATACAAAAAAATAGCGTTACGCCTTACTGTCTGTCATTCGGCGCACGGCGCGCCCTGTTGTTGCGTGCCGTCACGGGCCTTTCGTCAGTAAACTGTGGCGTGTGCACAGGGCTTGTCGCAAGGGCTGTGCACACGCTCGCAGATGTATGGCGGTAGAGTGGGGCTGCGCGTCGTGCGCAGCAATGTTACGCCCACGGTGCAAAGATATGCAAAAACATTGTCGGCGGCCGCAAAGATATTACGGAGAAAACAACCATTTTTACAGATATACGGTGCGCCATTCCGTTGCGCGGCTTGCGGGCGGACGAGGCTCGGCGGGACCCGGTGAGTCAGCCGGGCAGGTCGTGGCGGAACGGGCTTCATGACCCGTTTTTCTGCATATATATGCAATTTGAAAAGTAAAAAATCTTGACAAAATTTTTTCGCGAAATAGAAAACGGAGTGCGGCGAAAAGGGCTTTTCCGGACGTAATTTTCTTTATCTACCCGTATGATTCCCGCTTCCGAAAGGCATGAAAAATCGGTCGGTTTTGCGAAATGGGCTTTTTTGCACCCTGAAACGGACCATATCAGAGCACGATATTGGGCATATCGCAGCACGAAATGGGCCATTTCGGAATGCAATATAGGCCATTTCGCAACGTGACACCGGGCCCGTCGGATTGCCGTAAAGCGCAAACCGCTGACTGACAAGCATTTGCGCAAACCGCTCAAAACTCGCGTATTTGCGGCCAAAAGTTTTGCGGCGCGAAATAAGTGGCTTAATTTCGAGTTGAGGGTGAATATTTATGCAAAACCGATTTGCAGAACTGTATATTTATACATTATCGTCGTCGGCTTTACCTGTTGCCTGTCCGTGGATTGGCGTTGCGCGACGAAATACGGCGGTAGCGCACCTGTCGTGATGCGACGGACGGGGCACAGGGATGTGGACGGCGGAGACGTGCAGGCCGACATGAAACGAACTGTCCGTAAACACATTCCGGATGGGGCGCGCACTAAAATCTGTTTGATATGTCGAATATTTTTAAAAAAAAGTATATACCTTATTTACAGAGGTATATCAATATTAATATTTTTTTTAAAAGAAATCTTCGGCAAAGATATCTATTATATGCTTTGTAACAAAATATTATGCTAACAAAAGCCTTTTCGTTCACATAATTTAACGGATAAAAGTCACAATCGGCGGAAAATATATAACAAACTGCTAACCCTCTGACACACTTATTTTTATCTGTTTTATGCCGCTTACAAATAGTATATACCTCTGTAAATGAGGTGTATGATATATAAAGGATATAATTAAGCAAAATATCTGAAAATTAAAAAAAATAAACAAAAAGGATTTGCCGCTCTAATCAACGTCAATCTTTAGGCAAAAATATATGTTATGTCGCTATCAATTCTTAATAATTGAGTACTTCTTGCCTGTGCGCAACGGCGGACAGGAACTTTGGTCGTGGACGAAATGAAATAATGAACATTAATAACAGAAACTATAAACTAATAAGGACATGAAGAAAAAAAAGTATGTGAAACCTCTGGTTACGGTTATTGGTATGGAGGCTGAGCCGGTTATGGCAAGTTTTTCATCGTATAATCCCGGCGGCAATCCGACAGATCCTGGCATTGATATTGATGAAGGTATGCCGGACGATGACGGAACTGACTTGGAAAAAAATAAGTATGGACAGAACTCTTATTCTGTATGGGATTAATGTGTAACAAATAACGGTGTATAAATTGAAAGTAAATAACATGAAGCATTTTACTAAATTGTTTATCGGGATATTGTTCCTGATATTGGGTGGCACACAGAGTGGCTTCGCCCAGACCATTGACGACATGCTGCTGGAGAAGGCTATTACTCCGGAAGAGGCAGCACAGAAAAAATATGATGTTTTTCTATACAATGTAGATAAAAAACAGTTCGTGCATGGTGGAGGAAGATATGGTATGCAGACCGTATTGAGCGAACGAGGTATACGTTTTAAGGTGATTTCTGCAGGAAATGGATATTATCTGGAATCTGCTATCGTTAATAAGGCGAAAGGAAGTTGCATCGGAATCGATAATGCGAGACTTGACGAAGGTGTGGACGAATGGGAAGCTCATAAAGTATATCTGGACCGTCCGGAAGATAAGTGGGCTGTGATATCTTTTAATAAAACTGAAAAAGAAAAAATTTATTATTTAACAACAACCATCAGTGGAGAAGGTTTAAGTAATGGTATTTATTATTATCATTACAAAGAAGGTGATGGTGGTTACGTACATGCGGACAGAAATGGTGAGAGAAACAACTGGTGTCTTATAAAGCGCGATGACTACAATGAAATATTGAAGACTGTTGCGGAACAAGGACGTTACAACATCACCGGACTTATCGGAAACTCACGCTTCCTTAGAAATGTAAGTGATACGGATAATAAATTCTGGTCTGTGACAAATCTGGATTATGACAATGATGACTATTGCACCACAATTGATCCTAACTTGGGAACAAACGATTCAAACGACCAGTATGCTATAGATTATGGAGCTTTCGGTTGTGTGGAGATTGGTGCTGTAAATGTAGATAACGGTCCCGTAGAATTCTATCAGACAATCACAGGTCTGAAACCTGGACTTTATATGGTGGAGGCACAGGCTTTCTTCGACAAGAATGACTATGCAACATATAAGAACGGTGTATACAGAACTCCTAATAAAACAGGTGCTTCAAATGCATATCTGTTTGCAAACGGAGAAGAAACACTGATACCGGTTCTCAATAGCACAGACCAAGCTACTTTTGAAAACTATACAACTGAGCTTAAGGATGCTCTTGACAGAAACAATAAGATTTATTTCCGCCGCAACGTCGCAGCAGCCTATTTCCTTGCCCAGAGAAATGCATTTGAACCGGTTGAGTCTTATCATAGAGTAAGAGTATATGTGAATGTAACAGCTGATGAAGGTCAAGAAACCGGAACTCTGAGGCTGGGTGTGAATAAGAAAGGTACGGAAGGTCGTGTATATGTAGACAACTTCGGTCTGTATTATATCGGACAGAACGAAATAGGTCTTGACGCTTATAACCGTACGGTAAGTGAAGTTGATCGGTACACATTCCAACAGCCATATCCGTTCCACCTTAGCCGCAAGTTCGTGTTGGATGCATGGAATGCCATAACATTGCCTTGTGATGTAACAGGTTCTCAGATAATAGAGACATTCGGTGATGACGCCAAGCTCTGCAAACTCGAGGGTGTTAACCCACAGAACAAGGATCAGATACTTTTCTCAACTGTTAACCTCTTCGACAATTATGATACACCAGCAATAGTGCATGGCGAATGTTATCTTATCTGGGTTACAAAAGGTCCTGTGGTTGCGGAAAATACCCCACACACATTCACTGTGAAAAAAGAAAACGACCCTGATGTACCTTCACAGGAAGTGACTTTCCCATACGGAAACATCTACACCATCAATGGTGTGAGCTGTCCTGATGGTATGCTCACTCCAGCTGAAAATACTGTAACTACAGAAGATAGAAAGTTGAGTTACACATACTTCTATCATCGTCCTGGAGAAAAGCAAGGTGATACACCTGTGCCCGCAGGTTCATACGTCATGTCGGGTGGCAAGATGTATCATCTGCCGCAAGCATGGGATGGTCTGCTCGGTACATGCTGGTACATAACCGATCTTACCACGAGCAGCAATTCTAAGGTGATGGCCATCGAAGGTGAAGGCGGAACAACCGACATCAATGGCATCGTGACAGAAGTGCCCGGCGACAAGGCAATGGAAGGTGTTTACAACATCAATGGCCAGAAGGTGGCTGATGGCACATCGCTCGAAGGTCTGCCAAAGGGCATATATATCGTGAACGGTAAGAAACATGTTGTAAAATGACAAATACAAAGAAAGTAAAGTAACAAAGAAATTTCATCATGCGATAATTTTTGGCCGTGAGGTTAGAGTTATGCGGGGTTGTATCTGGAGTCAGATACAACCTTTTTTGTTTTATGTCCGTGGCGCGCCGCTGTCCCTATGGCGTTGGGTCGCGACGTGCGTGGCAGTCGTTGATGAAGGTATGATTTACCGTAAAAATGGTAAAGGCAAATATTTCCGGAAGAAATGATTTTGTAGTATCTTTGCATCGTGAAGGTGCGGGATGTGCATGCAGCGCCCTGCACCGAGCTTGAAACAGAGAGTTGTTCAGAATAACGTAACAGTACATTATTATATAAATATGTTGATTGAAAATATAAAATCACCGGCAGACATCAAGAACCTGCCGGCAGAAAAACTGAGACTTCTTGCCGCCGAGATACGCGGAGGCATACTCAAACGTGACAGTATGATAGGCGGACACGTGGGTCCTAACCTCGGATTCGTTGAAGCTACGATTGCACTGCACTATGTATTCAATATGCCGAAAGACAAGATTGTGTTCGATGTGTCGCACCAGATATATCCGCACAAGATGCTTACGGGACGTGCTTACGGATTCATCGACAGCACGCGCATGGCCGAGGTATCGGGCTACAGCAGTCCGGCGGAGTCGCCCGAATACGACTGCTTCGAGATAGGTCACACCTCTACGTCGGTAGCTCTTGCCACCGGTCTGCAGAAGGCGCGCGACATTCTCGGAGGCAAGGAGAATGTGGTAGCGGTGATAGGCGACGGCTCGCTGAGCGGAGGCGAGGCTTTCGAAGGCCTTGACATGGCTGCCGAGCTGGGCACAAACATAATAATCGTGGTGAACGACAACGAGATGTCCATAGCCGAGAACCACGGCGGATTGTACCGCAACCTTAAACTGCTGCGCGAGACAAACGGCGAGGCTGAGCTGAACATATTCAAGGCGATGGGCTTCGAGTACAAGTATGTGGAGCAGGGCAACAACATCGAGACGCTCATCGAGGCTTTCAAGGCCGTTAAGGACACTCCGCATCCTACGGTGGTTCATATACACACGGAGAAGGGACACGGATGGGATCCGGCCGTGGAGAACAAGGAGCAGTGGCACTGGAACATGCCGTTCGACATAGAGACGGGCGAGCTGAAGCCGGTTGAGGCTAAGGAGAGCTCGGCACAGATTCTGGGCAACTGGCTCAGAGAGGAGATGAAGCGCGACGAGAAGCTGGTGTGCATATCGGCAGCCGTGCCGGCATCGCTGGGCTTCGGACCCGAACAGCGTCGCGAGGCGGGCGCACAGCATGTGGATGTGGGCATTGCCGAGGAAGAGGCAGTGGCAATGGCGTCGGGCATGGCGCGCCGCGGTGCGCATCCGGTGTTCAGCACTTACGCCACATTCCTGCAGCGTACTTACGACCAGATGGCGCAGGACCTCTGCGTGAACGGCAATCCGGCCGTGATAAACGTTGTGGGTGCGTCGGTCTTCGGAATGAATGATTTCACTCACATCTGCTTCTTCGACATCCCGATGTTGAGCCATATTCCTAATCTTGTATATCTCGCTCCGGCATCGGTGGAGGAGATGATAGCCATGGAGAAGTGGGCAATAGAGCAGGACAAATATTCTGTCGCACTGCGTGTGCCGGAAGGAGAGGTGCATCACAGCGCCGAACCGTGCGACACCGACTATTCAGAGCTCAACCGCTACAAGGTGGTTCGCCGCGGCAAAGACGTGGCTCTGATAGGTCTGGGCAACTTCTTTGCCAAGGCAGAACGTGTGGCCGACGCGCTGAAGGAATACGGCATAGAGGCTACGGTGATAAATCCGCGCTATATCAGTGGCACCGACGATGAGCTGCTTGAGAGCCTGAAGGCAGACCATCAGCTGGTTGTCACGCTTGAGGATGGCTGTGTGGACGGTGGTTTCGGCGAGCGCATAAGCCGCTTCTACGGTCCTTCGGACATGAAGACAATGAACTTCGGCGTGAAGAAAGCACTTTACGACCGCTACGATGTACAGCAGCTGATGCGCGACAACAAGCTCACCGACGAGCAGATTGTCGAGGAGATACGCGGCATCATGAACAAGTAAACTGTGCTGAAGACGGCCTGTCATGACGCAGGTCGCGGCATAATACGAAACAACCCCGGCGTCAGCGCGAAGCGACGTCGGGGTTATTATATATAGGTGGGCATGTATTCGTGATAAGTGTTCAGACGGAGAACATGATGATCATCTGTGCTATTATCACCCGGACGAACATCCCGAGCGGATAAACCGACGTGTAGCTCACGGCGGCGGTGTCGCCTTTGAGTGTGTCGTTGGCGTAGCTCAGCGCCATGGGGTTGGCCATCGAGCCGCAGAGAATGCCGCAGATGGTGCCGAAGTCGAACTTGCGTGTGTGCAGGGCAAGCAGACCCACGATGATGAGAGGCACGACAGTGATGATGAATCCTGTGGCAACCCACATCAGACCTTCGGGGCGCACCACCGTGCTGAAGAAGTCGCTGCCCGCCTCCAGACCGAGACACGCCAGATAGAGTGACAGTCCGAGCTTGCGGAGCATGAGCGATGCGGAGCGCGTGGTGTAGCTGATGAAGTGGGCGCGCGGGCCGAGTGCTCCCACGAGTATTCCCATTATGATGCCTCCGCCGGCGATGCCGAGGTGCACGGGTGCGCTCATTCCCGGCAGATGGATAGGAATCATGCCTATGGCAAGACCGAGAATCATGCCGAGGAATATGGCTCCGAGGTTCGGCTCGTTGAGCACTTGGACGGCGTTGCCGAGGAACTGTTCGGCATGTTCTATGTCGCTCGGTGCGCCGACAACGGTCAGATGGTCGCCGTATTGCAGTCGCAGGTCGTCGCTTGCAAGCAGCTTGATGTCGCCGCGCATTATTCGGCTGACGTTTACTCCGTAGGCTGTGCGCATGTGCAGGGCACCGAGTGTCTTGCCGTTGAGGCTGGTGCGTGTGAGCAGTATGACGCGACTCTCCACGTTGCTGTCTATCGCGTTCCAGTCGATGCGATCCTTATCGCGGTTCCAGTCTTTCTCCACCTTCTTTCCGAACAGGATGTCCATGGCTTCCGATTCGTCTATATTGGTCACCACGAGCACGCTGTCGTTCAGCTGCATCTTTGTCTCGGCCAGCGGCACTATCACCTTTCCGTCGCGCCAGATGCGCGAAATGATGAAATGGCGGTGGGTCATCTGCGATATTTCGGAGATGGTTTTGTTGTTTAGTGCCGGGTTCACAACTATGTATTGCGCTATGTATGTGTTGTCCTCAGTGTTATTATTGCGCGGCTCGAGGTCGGAAGGCTTTACGAAGAAACGGCGTATGAATATCATGGCCAGAATCACTCCGACAACTCCGAGCGGATAGGTCACGGCACATCCCAGTGCCGCTCCGCTGCTTGGCAGACCTGCGCTGTTGAGTGCCTGCTGTGCCGCGGCAAGGGCAGGAGTATTGGTTGTCGCGCCACAGAGTATTCCGGTCATGTTCGGCATGCTGATGCCGGTCAGCGGACACAGAAGTATTGCCAGTATGGTGCCGACGATAATCACGGCGAGTCCCCACATATTGAGTGCCACGCCTTCGTTGCGCATCATTCCCACAAAGCTCGGTCCGACGTGCAGACCGAGGGTATATACGAAGAGCAGCAGTCCGAATGTCTCGGCGAATCCCACCATGTGCAGGTCTGCTTTGAATCCTAATTGTCCGGCGATGATGCCTACGAAGAATACGAATGCAATTCCGAGCGAGATACCGCGTATGTGAAGTTTGCCAAGAGCAAGTCCCGCTGCGGTTATCATCGACAGCACAATGATGGTCTGTGCGGCCGTGTTTGTGCCGAGAAGTGCGTTTATCCAGTCCATTATGTATTGTTGTTATTTCACTTATGAAGATATTGCAGATAATCGGAAAGGAGTTTATCCTAAGTCACCCGAGTGCCGTTATATCTTATGCAAAGATAGTTCAACTTGCAGACACTGCAAAGAAAACTTTCCGAATTGTTTACACAACCCTGTCGTATGCGTTGCTATTCATCGTCTAAGGGCGTGTTTTTGAGTGCTCGCGGCTCAATTATTGACATTCTGTCAGGTTCATCGAGCACAGTCAATCACTATCTTTCCTTTGTCCGGACAGATGCGGATGGTGCGGTTCCCGTTATCATCCACTTCCTTAAAACAGCCCTTCGAACAGCCTACGGAGTAGGAATAGCCACGGAATACGGCTTCGACAGACTTGTCGTCGATTGTTGTGAAGGGCAGCGGAGCATCGGGAGCGGAGTGCAGTTGCAGTGCCCAAGCGTCGTCGTTGCCGGCGTCGGGCGAGCTCACTTCTATTCGGTCGTCGCGCAGGACGATGCCGAATGTGTGGCCGTATTGGTTGGTGCCGCTCACTTCGAGCACACTTTTGCCGCGCTCCTTCACCGTAGGATTATCGAGACGGAGCTCCTCCGTGCTTCCGTCATCATTCACTTTCACAATCATGAGTCCCGCGCGGTCGTCGCCCTTGCTCCACATGAAGCCGTCGATAACGGGCAGCGTGTAGAACAGAAACTGGTTGCCCGTGCCCGGTTTGTCGAGATATTCCGACTTGAAGCGCTCGTCAAACAAGTGTATGTCGCGGAATCTGAACCGTCCCTTCTCCCATAACAGGTTGGCGCGATAGTTGCGGCTGTTGTACCAGACGGTCTTGTTGCCTTCGCCACGCACGTCGCTCACCGTGGTGACAGCCGTGGCAGGAGTGAGCTTGAAGTTCTTTCTGAACCACCGTCCCGACTCGCCGAGCGTCTCCACACGCAGTCGTCCGGCACGTCGGAGCGAGTCGATGAGCGGCATCTGCATCTCGAGTCCCTTGCGCATATTGTCCCAAGTGAACGAGTTTTCCTGTCCTGCCTGTGCATATCCGAAGGCGAGACACGGGCCGTCGGTGAGTGCACTGAAGAAATAATCCACCCATTTGCGGTTCATTCCGGCGTGCGGATAGACCGGCTCGAGCGATATTACGCCCTGCCGTTCGTTGCCCAGTCCGTCGTCATACTGATATATCGGGTCGCTGCCCAACATTCTGAAGATGGGCACCGGTATCTGTCCTTCGGCTGTCTGGGCAGGCATGTATGCGTTGAGTCGGCTGGGATAGTAGGCCTGATTCCAGTATCCGCCCCACAGAGTGTAGCCGTCTGTGCCTATCTGGTCCTTGCAGTTGCACGACGCTTCTATGCCATACTTGTCGTGCATATATGCCAGTGTGTGGGCGTCGATGAACCATGAGCCGACAGATTTGGGATATGTGCCGAATATCTCCTTGAACTTCTGCATGTAGACATCTACCAGACGCTCGCGCTCTGCCTTGGTGTAGCCGGTGCTGAAAGCTATGTTTGCGTGCGATACCCACGAGTATTCGCCGCGCCACTTTATGCCTGCCGCCTCAATCTGCGGCTGAGTCAGCTCCCACCATGCGCCTATCTCCGAACCTTCTTTCAGCTTTGTCTTCAGCAGATTCTGGTACAGCGGATTTATGAGCGCGTCGTATTCGAGCAGGAATGTTGCCGGAAGATTGTAACGGTTTACCAGCTCCACCTGTCGGCACACCGTCTCGTAGAGTTTACGGTCGGCGTCCTCCACGCGGTAGTCGGTCTGACGTATGAAGTTGATGATGTTTATTATTCTCGGCTGTTTGTCGGCCGGTGTCTTGCCTTTGCTGCTTGCACAAGCAGTGCCTGCGACTGCTGTCAGTATCAGTATGAGCAGCAGAGTTCTTGTTTTTGTCATGTCTGAGAAGATTGTTTTAGTTTTTTTATTATACACAGGTTGTGAACTGATAAGCTGTCAGGATGATTTTGTTTATAGATAAGTCATGAGAATGTCCCACACGGCGAATATGTGGCACACGGAACCGAGCAGCACGAAGAAGTGGAACACCGTGTGCATGAACCTGCGTTTGTTCAGACTGTAGAACACGGCACCGGTGATGTAGCTCACGCCCTCGGCTATGAGCCACGCCATAGACACGTCGCTCACGCTGTCGATAAGCGGTTTGAACGCTACGAGCACGCTCAGACCCATTGCCACGAAGCATATTGTCTCTACGTGGCTGTGGTCTTTCAGCCGCAGGAAACTCATGATTGTGCCGGCTATGGCAGCCGTCCAGATGAACACAAACAGTGCCCATCCCCATGCACCACACTCACGCAGGGCTATCAGAGTGATGGGCGAGTAGGAGCCGGCGATGTGCCAGTAGATTGCGGCGTGGTCCCAGCGGCGTAGCCGTTCCTTCCATTTCGACCAGGCGCTGAGCGAATGATATACGGTGGAAGCCACGTATGAGCACAACATTCCGAACAGATAGAGAATGATGCCGGTGGTTGCCCAGATGTTGCCGGTGTGCAGACACCAGGCTATGAACACCGCTCCTGCCACCACGCCCAGTATGATTCCTGCCGCGTGCGACCACGAGTTCCACACTTCTTCCTTATGATTGAAGAATATTTTCATTTGCTTTGGTCTTGCCGATTTGTCCGTTTGATATTCTCTCCTGTATGTCCTGCATCTTCCATCTGCGCTTCAGCGAGTAGGTTTTCCCCTCTCGTTCGATAATGCTGAACAGCGCGAAAGCCTTCTCCAGAAGGAAGTCGCGCTCCGGATTCGACACGGTGTCGGCCTCGGCATAGAACAGTTCGGCAAGCATCTCCATGCGCGGCAGACGCTGTTCCTCGTCCATTCCTGCCAGTGCGAGCAGCACTTCGTCGGTTGTCGCGTTGTGGTAGAGTGCGTAAGGACCTACATATTGTTCATAGAGTTGTTTTATCTCCTCGCGCCGGTCGGCCACTTCCTTTTTCTCGAGCATGCGTTCGAGAGCTGCCATGAACTCGCGTATGAGTCGCAGTATATAGTCACGTTGAAGCATAATGTCCTGTCTGTTTTATTATAATTCGGGTGTTTGAGTGTTTGTGTCCGTGGCGTCGCCGATGGCGGTCTCGCCGCTTCCGCTGTCGTCCGTTGAGGCTGTCGTGTCGCCGTATGGGCGGTTAGCCTTCATTATGTGTTCGTATAGTTTCTTGTAGAAAGGATGTCTTGTCAGTGTGGCGGTGTCGCCCAGGATGATGAGTTTCATCCTTGCGCGGGTTATCGCCACGTTCATCCGTCGCAGGTCGCGCAGGAATCCTATCTGACCCTCGTCGTTGGCACGTACCAACGAGATTACTATCACGTCGCGTTCCTGTCCCTGGAATCCGTCAACGGTGTTGACTGTGATGAGGTGACGGTAGGGTTTGAAGAACTCGTCTTTCTTTATCAGCCTTCGCAGATATTGCACTTGTGCGCGGTAGGGCGATATCACGCCCACGTCGATGCTCTCGTCGAGCAGCCGCTGTTTGCCTATCTTGTTGAAGTAAGAGGTGAGAGTGGCTACCGTGAGTTCGGCCTCCTGACGGTTGATTCGGCCGAAGTTCTCGCCCACAAACTCCTCCTTGCCTTCGAGTGCGGACGTGTCTATCCACGTCATTGGGCAGTCGAGGTCGAGTATTCCGCGGTATTTTATCTGTGGCGCGGTGGTTATTTGTCCGTGATAGAACCACTCGTTGGGGAAACGCATTATCTCCTCGTTCATGCGATACTGCACCGTGAGCAGCGTCACCACCTCAGGCTTGCGCTCCACGATGCGCTCCATGAGCGTGGTGCCCAGTCCGGCTTTCAGTGCCGCCATGCTCTTTACGGTAGGCGGAAGCTGGCAGTGGTCGCCTGCAAACACCACACGTGTGGCGCGCCTTATGGCTATCCAGCACGCAGCCTCGAGTGCCTGTGCCGCCTCGTCTATGAAGAGAGTGCCGAACTTCATGCCTTCAAGCAGACGGTTTGCCGAGCCCGTCAGGGTCGATGCTATGACGCGCGCATCGCTGAACAGGTCGTTGTTTATGCGCAGTTCCAGCTCCACGGCACGGCTGCGCAGCCTCTCCAGCTTTTGGTGGAAGTCGTCGCCGCGTCGGCGTTGCTTGCGCAGCTGGCGTATGGCCTTGCGTATGCTCCACAGCTGCGGATAGTCAGGATGAGCCTCGAAGCGCCGTTCGTAGGTGAATGAGAGCATCTTGTCGTTCACGCGTGTCGGGTTGCCTATGCGCAGCACGTTCAGTCCGCGATCTACAAGCTTCTCAGAAATCCAGTCCACTGCCATGTTGCTCTGTGCGCACACCAGTACCTGATTCTCGCGCCGCAGCGTCTCATAGATTCCCTCGACGAGCGTTGTTGTCTTGCCGGTGCCCGGAGGTCCGTGCACCACCATCACGTCCTTAGCCACCATCATCTCGTTTACGGCGTGCTCCTGCGACGGGTTCAGCCACGGGAAGCGCGTCGGACCGAACGTGAATCGTCCCGCCTTCATGCCCGAGTAGAACAGGTCGCGCAGATATGCCAGGCGTCCAGAGCGGGCGTTGATTACGCGGTCGAGCGCCTCGAACATGAGTCTGTACGACGTCTCGTCGAACGAAAGCTGTATGCCTATGGGCGTCTCGCTGCGTTGCAGTTCGAGTATCCGGCTGCTCTCCGGCATCACCACGACCATCCGGTCGGCTTCGGCGAAGCTCACCGTGGCAGTGAACGGGAAATAGCGTATGTGCTTCTCGTTGCCCGTGGCGTGCTCGTTTATTGTGAAGAAGCACACCGGCCGGCCATACTCGAAGTTGTGTTCTATGTCGCTCTCGTCCTGTCTTATTATCTCGAGCACCTCCTGGTTGAGCGAGTTATAGTATGTGCGTCCCGTCTTTACGGGATACCACGCGTCGCCGCGCTTCACCTTCCGCTTTATGCCGAAGGCTTCGGTCTGCTTGCGGAAGTTCTCCTTCTCGCAGGCATATTCCATCTGCAGCAGCATGCGTTGGCGTGTGAGTGCCAGTATGGGTGATGAGTTGTCCATGCTTACTTGTTGTTGCGTTCTTCCGACTGACGTTTGGAGAACACGCAGCCGCAATAGTTCTGACGATAGAGTCCGTATTCGCGCGACAGCTCTATGGAGCGCAGATATCCGCCACGCTTCTTGAAGTCGGACGGCAGAAACTTCACTCCGGTCTGCGCGGCTATCTCTTCGCCTATCTCGTTTATCTTGTCCGCACGCTTCAGCGGGCTTATTGTGAGCGTTGTGGTGAAGTAGTCGAGTCCGAGCTCGGCAGCCATCTGCGCCGCGCGTTCGAGCCGCATGCGGTAGCACACCATACATCTTGCTCCGCCCTCCGGCTCGTTCTCCAGTCCGCGCACGGCGTTGTAGAACGTCTGCGGGTCGTACTCGCCGGCCACGAAGCTCACGGGGTTCACCGTCTTCAGTTCGCTGATGAACCTCTGTTGCTCCTCTATGCGGTGGTCATACTCCGATTCGGGCGATATATTCGGATTGTAATAGAGCACTGTGATGCGGAAATACTGCGACAGATACTCTATGGTATAGCTGCTGCACGGCGCGCAACAACTGTGTAGGAGCAGCGTAGGCGTCTCCCCGGCTGCCGTGTGGCGCTTTATTATCTCGTCAAGTCTGAGCTGATAGTTTATCTTGTTCATAATTATAAGAGGTGTCTTAACGACATTGCAAACTTACGGATTTTATTCTAAATAAATGACGATATATTCTGTTTCACCTTTATGCTATGAAAGGAAAGTTTTCTTATTTAACATTGTTTTACGTTTTATTGACGTCCTGTTTATAGATATTTACTATCTTTGTGATTGTTTTAAAATCGATAGAGATTGATTTTTTAGATACTTAATACTTTCATGAGATGAATTAAAAAAAAAGTTTAGTTTTATGAGAAAATTTACTTATTTATTATCAATTGTCTGCATCTCGATGTGGTCAATGGCAGTCTTCGGCCAGAACTTTTACATAGACGGATACCGCTATGAAGTGAACGATGCCGAAAAGCATACCGTAACATTGCTGGCGACCCCGGGTGATGTGGAAAATTTAGCTCTCCCGAGTGAGACGAGTTATGAAGGCACAGTCTATACTGTCACAAAAGTGGACTGCGACGCCGTGAGTTACAAAACGAAACTAAAGACAGTTTCCTTTCCGGCTACGATAACCGAGATTCTTTATCAGTCGTATGCTTTTGAACATTGCGACCTGTTGGAGAGCATCACGGTTGATGAAGGCAACACTGCTTTCTTTGCCCAGGACGGTGCGCTTTATGAGAAGAGCACTATCAACATGATATGCTTGCCTCGTAGTGTACGTGGAAAGGTGACTCTGGCTGACGGAGCGAAAGACAGATGGGGAGGTTCGTCCATCGATCTTTCGGATATGCCTAATGTGGAGGAGATTGTCTTTGGAAAGGGAATTGAGGGTATATCTTTGAACAATATGCCTTCTCTCACCACAGCTTCTTTCCCGTCATCCATGACATCTCTTGGCATTGAGAACTGTCATTCTCTCGACAATGTGAGCGTAGGAGAAGGCGGTATATATTCTTCAGTGAACAATGTTATTTACGTGAACACGGAGGTATATGTCAATTATGAAACAGTGGAAGGCCGTGGAATAAATTTCATGCCTTACAGCATGACAGAGTATGTTGTGCCGGATGACGTGGTTTACATTCCTGATATGTTCTTCGTGAACCACGAAAATCTGGTATCCCTTTCGGTATCGGGAAATAATAACATCTTCTATTCGGACGGAAACGCCATCTATACGGCAAACGAATACATGGGTGGAAGCACTCTCGTTGACGCGGCAGGAGGATTGACTGAGATTGCTCTCCGGTCAGATCTTTCGGATATCAAGGCTGTTGAAGTACCGGTGGATGATGAGGCATTCGAGCCTCACCAGAATGTGCCGTTCTTGTTTGGCATGAAGAAGCTCGCGTCTATCACCATGCCTACGCCGAACGAAATGTATATGGCTGCTGCCGGAGTGTTGATGCGCATGCTCCCTGATTATGATGCGTTCTTCGGCAAAAGCGGATGGAGTGTAGAATGTGTTCCTCCTGCCATCACCGGCAAGGTGGTACTGCCTGAGGGTACGGTTGATGTCTCTCCGTCGGCTTTTTATGGCACGGCAATAACATCGGTGACAATACCTGACGGATGCTTTCTCTCTTATGCGTCGTTCGCACACTGCAAGAATCTCTCAGAGGTGATTTTCACCGGCAATGCTTCTGCCGAGAGCACAGCCTTCTTTGATACTCCGTGGCTTCTCAACCACGAGCCGGGTGTCATCTATGCCGGAACAACGGCGATAGGTATTGCCGGTACTCCCAAGGAGATAGTAATAAAGGAGGGTACAAAATCCATAGGCAAGGAAGCTTTTGCTCCGTTCTCAGCCGGTAATCAGATTGTAGGAGGCTTTTCACTCGAGAAGGTGACACTGCCCGAAGGACTTGAAAAGATGGAGAGTATGGCTTTCTATGGTTGTACTAAACTCAAGTCGGTCAACATTCCTGCATCATTGAAGGAAATGGGAAACAACGTCTTCGGCTATTGCTTATCGCTTAGCGATGTCAAGCTCGGTGAAGGACTGACTTTCCTGCCCGATATTTATGAAGATCTGCCTATACCGACTATCTATGTTCCGGCATCTGTCGAGAGATGGGATGCTTTCAGATTCAACGACGTTACAGCAAGTTTTGAGGTGTCGCCAGACAATCTGGTGTTCGCTTCGCAGGGCGGAATACTCTACGACAAGCAGAAAACCGCTGTGTTGGCTGCTCCGCCTGCTCTGGTAAATGCCGTGATACCCGAAGGCTGCGTGTCGATAGGTGTGGCCCGCGACGATTATGCCAAGTCGGCTGCAAAGGCTTCGGCATACGAGAATATGGCTGAAGTGACTTTCGGAGAAAAGCTCGAGACGGTTTCGCTGCCGTCAACTTTACAGAATATATACTCCGGCAGTGCGTTCTATGAGTCAAGAAATCTGAAGGAATGTCGTGTGTTCAACAGCACTCCAATAGAGCTGTATTATTACGCATTCCCGGATGACCTGCAGGACGCAACGCTGTATGTGCCGCAGGGCAGTGAGAATGCTTACCGTAATGCTGACGTTTGGAACCGCTTCAGCACAATCGAAGGTTTCGACGTTACGGGCATAGACAATGCAACCGTTGCTGGTGAGCTGCGCGAGACAGGACGCTATTCGCTCGACGGACGCCGGTTGGAATCGCCTGAGAAGGGCATCAACATTGTACGCATGAGCGACGGTTCGGTGCGTAAGGTTATGGTGAAATAGTTTTTCTTACATGCATATTTAGTCGGGACGCACGTTTCAGGACGTGTGTCCCGACTTGTTTTTTATCCGGACCGGCAGTCAGAAATCCTGCGGGCTCAGCTCCGTTATGGGGAAGACGATGGTTGTGACGCACACCGGTTTACCGCCCGCCCGGCGCATTTTTATGTGTTGTGCGCTGTCGCGTCTTTTGCCTCATTATTGTTCCCGAAGCGACACCGGAAACATATAATATGCTGTCTCACAGCGTCATTATGCTATATGTTCTTTGTTATTTGCTGTAAAATAAGTAATTTTGCACACATTTTATAAACTCTGCTGATAAATAACAAGTTCACAATGAAAGATATTTGCTGCTTAGGCCACATCACAAAAGACAAAATCATCACACCGCGCAAGACCGTTTACATGTCGGGAGGCACGTCGTTCTATTTTTCCTACGCCTTCAACAGTCTGCCGGACAAGGTGTCGTTCCAGCTCGTCACTAAGCTGGGCGAGGAAGATATGCAGGCCGTCAGCCTGATGCGCGAGGCGGGCATCGATGTGGAGGTGAGGCCGAGCCGCCACACTGTCTATTTCGAGAACAAGTATGGAGAGAACCAGAACGAGCGCACACAGCGCGTTTTGGAGAAAGCCGACCCGTTCACCATCGACGATGTGAGCGGACTGGACGCCGGCATATATCATCTGGGCTCGCTCCTGGCCGACGATTTCTCGCCTGAGGTGGTGAAGTATCTTTCGCAGCACGGACGCATATCCATCGACGCACAGGGCTATCTGCGCGACGTGCGTGGCCACGATGTGCACGCCGTGGATTGGGAAGGCAAGCTCGACATACTTGCCATGACCGACATAATAAAGGTGAACGAGCACGAGATGCAGGTCATCACGGGGCTCAACGACGCTCACGAGGCTGCCCTGCGGCTTGCCGGATGGGGCGTGAAAGAAGTGGTGGTGACGCTTGGCAGCGAGGGTTCGCTGATATATGCAGAGGGACGTTTCCACGAGATTCCGGCCTATGCGCCGCGCGAGATAGTGGATGCCACGGGCTGTGGCGACACCTATTCGGCCGGCTATCTGTATTGCCGTGCGCTCGGTGCCGGCTATTCGGAGGCGGGACGCTTTGCCGCCGCCATGTGCACACTGAAGCTCGAGCACAACGGACCGTTCGACCGCACTGCCTCAGAGGCTGAGGCTCTCATCCGCGGAGAGCGTGTCGTGGAGGATTGAAAGAATATAAAATAGGGCGGAAATTTATTTGGTTGTAAGTTTTTTTATTATATTTGCATTATAATACATAAATATATGATGCGGCCCGGCAATGTCAGATTGGAGGAAATCCGGTCCCGGACATCAGCCGCAATCCCTGCCTTTCGCAATACATGTATGGTCAGACCGGTTCTGACATAAAATCATGCGGAACGAATTTAAACTTAAACAACCAATAAAAACTTAATCGAAATGGAAAAGACATTGATTCTTCTCAAGCCCTGCACAGTGCAAAGGGGACTCATCGGTGAGATCATACACCGTTTTGAGAGAAAAGGCCTCCGCATAATGGGCCTTAAGATGATGCAGCTCGACGAAAACCTTCTCAATGAACACTACGCTCATCTGGCTGACCGCCCGTTCTTCCAGTGGGTGAAAAACTCGATGATGGCGGCGCCGGTAGTTGCCATGTGCGTTGAAGGAAAGGACGCTGTGGAGGTGGTTCGCAACATCACAGGTGCTACAAACGGACGCAAGGCTGCTCCGGGCACAATCAGAGGCGACTATTCCATGAGCGGACAGGAGAACATTGTGCACGCTTCGGACAGCCCCGAGAATGCGGAGATAGAGCTCCGTCGCTTCTTCAAGGACGAGGAGATATTCGACTATCCTAACCCACTGCGCGACTTCTTCTACAGCCCTGACGGTGTGTAAAGGCACTTTAGGCGGCATACACAGAATGGAATTAAAAACATATAATCAAAATATACAAATCCAATGGATAAATTAGTAATAAGCAATTATGATGAGTTTGCCGCTTACCTGGGCAAGAACTTGGGTGTCTCCGACTATGTGGAGCTGACACAGGAACGCATAAACATGTTCGCCGACGCTACGCTCGACCATCAGTGGATACACGTCGATACTGAGCGTGCGGCTCGCGAAAGCCAGTTCGGCACGACAATAGCACACGGCTATCTCACGCTTTCCATGCTTCCTTATCTGTGGAACCAGATAATAGAGGTGAGGAATCTGAAGATGATGGTCAACTATGGTATGGACAAGATGAAGTTCGGTCAGGCAGTGAAGTCTGGTCAGGCCATTCGTCTGTCGGCAGATCTTTATTCGATAGAGAATCTGCGTGGCGTGACAAAGGCACAGATAAAGTTCGCCATAGAGATAAAGGACTGCCCGAAGAAGGCACTTACCGGAATCGCCACATTCCTGTATTATTTCGAATAATACGGCGCGACGACAACACGTCATACAATAGAAAGCCCGGCCCGCAGCATCTTTACACGCTGCAGGCCGGGCTTTATCTTTCAATGATGGTGGCGGAACGTGCCGCCACACGGTTTTACAGTTCCATCTTTTCGAGCTTCATCGCTGCATACTTCTCTATTGCGCTGACGTGCTCCTTGAAGTGTGCGGCGTTTGAGTGTACGGCGAGTGTCTCCTCGTCGGCCCATGTCTCGCAGAACATGAACACGTCGTCGTGTGTGGCGCTTGCGAAGAAGTCGTAAGCCACGCAGCCCTTGTCGTTGGCAAGCGTTGCGGCTACGAGAGCCTTTGCGTGTTCAATTACCTCGTCGCGGTGTGCGGCGTCATTCAGTTTCACAAAGCAGTTGAGTCTTATCATAGTTGTTCTTTTTATTATGTTTGTCTTATGTTTGTGCCGACTGTTACGGCCGGCACTGTCGTCATTTACTTGTTGAGTGTCCATGTGGCACCGTCCTTGGTGTCCTTCACCTCGAATCCGGCAGCGGCCAGCTCGTCGCGTATGCGGTCGCTCGTAGCCCAGTCTTTCGCGGCCTTTGCCTTGGCACGCAGGTCGAGCACCATGTCAACCACCTTGCCGTAGGCTTCCTCGCGCTCGCTGGATGAGCCGCTGCGGTCGTCGCGCAGTCCGAGCAGGTCGAAGGTGAAGAGGTGCATCGTCTCGGTGAGCTCCTTCAGGCAGTCGGCACATATCGTGGCCTTGTGGTCCATGAGTTTGTTTATCACGCTGCACGCCTCGAACAGGTGGCTGATTACCTGCGGTGTGGCGAGGTCGTCGTTCATGGCGTCGTAGCACTTCTGGCGCAGCTCCGTCACGGTCTTCTTGGTCTGTTCGTCGCACTCGGCAGCCGGTTTTATGCGCTTCAGGGCTGCTATTCCGTTCATCAGTTTCTCCAGTCCCTTCTCGCTTGCCTGCAATGCCTCGTTCGAGAAGTCCACCGTTCCGCGGTAGTGCGCGGAGAGTATGAAGAAGCGTATGGTCATCGGCGAGTAAGCCTTGTCGAGGCTCGGGTGGTTGCCTGTGAAGAATTGTTCGAGCGTGATGAAGTTTCCGAGCGACTTGCCCATCTTCTGTCCGTTGATGGTTATCATGTTGTTGTGCATCCAGTATTTCACCATCTGGTCGCCCTGGCTTGCCACTGCCTGTGCTATCTCGCACTCATGGTGCGGGAACACGAGGTCGAGTCCGCCGCCGTGTATGTCGAAGTGACTGCCCAGATACTTGCGTCCCATGGCGGTGCACTCGCAGTGCCATCCCGGGAAGCCTTCGCTCCAGGGGCTCGGCCAGCGCATGATGTGCTCGGGCTGTGCCTTCTTCCACAGCGCGAAGTCGGCCTGGTTGTGCTTTTCGCCCACGCCGTCGAGCTGTCGGCTCGCGTTTATTATGTCGTCGAGGTTGCGTCCCGAGAGCACTCCGTAATGATATTTCTCGTTATATTTAGCTATGTCGAAGTAAACGCTTCCGTTGCTCACGTAGGCGAATCCGTTGTCGAGAATCTGCTTCACCAGCTGTTCCTGCTCAATGATGTGGCCCGTGGCGTGCGGCTCGATGCTTGGCGGCAGCACGTTGAGGGCCTCCATTGCCGAG
>ULWY01027191.1_pt1 | contig 26956 bp, 25 predicted proteins | sample 1960761 | NCBI WGS metagenome assembly ULWY01 (sample SAMEA4835824, study PRJEB28245) | human gut metagenome | biome: gut microbiome; material: fecal sample | place: Denmark | collected 2008 | reverse complement strand
TCTTATATAGAGGTGTCACATTTGCATCCCGTGTAGGATTCTACAAGATTTATTCACGAAAGTCTTTATTTTCAGACTTCTTTTCCGTTAAAATCACTTAATTTAATATGTACAAAAAATTCTCATTTCAAGGAGATTTACAGCTGAAGGACTCCAGTATCTGCAGCCCCTTATCCGTCAATTACATCCGGAAGCCACCTGAACAGAGATAAACGAGAGTCTTTACAACAGAGACTTCAGTCATTTCATTTTCACAGTTCCGTCTTCAGTTCTTCGTACAAGTCAACGGGACCCAAATGCCAATACTTGGTGCTCTCGGTCGATAACTTCTTATAGAGTTCCGGTCAGTGACCGTTCTGTATGGAAAACAACTTTTCAATCCGCCAAATTTAAGTGATTGTCCGCTAATGGCAAAGAGTTTCGGAAGTCTTTTGGATAGCGACTAAAACCAATTGAGACACAATTAGTATGAAAAATCATACTAAAAATTTGAGCAATACGATAATTCGTACCACATTTGCAGTATCCAAAATCAAATTGATATGGAAAAGATAAAATTGACAGACAGTGAATTTGACCTAATAATGGCGATTCGAAATTACCAAAAATCATACCCAAATGGTTATCCAGGAAATATGTTGGTATATCGAGCGTTTGTTCAACGAACTCTTGGATGAAGTGGAAGGTAGAGATACAGATGAAGATGATTAAAGAAAAACAAACCTTACCGCTTTTAGACGGTGGATTTAAATAAACAATATATATGGAAGTAGTAGTAAAACAAGAACAGCAAAACATGAAAGCAAAGCTTTATGATTTGCTTGTGGCCATTTCATGGGCCGACCTGTCCAGAACCTATTTCGGCAAGTCATCCTCATGGCTCTATCATAAGATGGACGGACGTGACGGAAACGGCAAGCCGACAAGTTTTACACCGGAAGAAGCTGAAAAGCTAAAAGGCGCGCTACTGGATCTTTCCGACCGCATCCGGCGTGCTGCTGATACGATTTAACAAGCTCCGGGGACATATCCCGCATAGAACAGGAGACACTCTTGAGCTTGAAGTGCAAAGTATGGACTGCCCGAATAGAGCAGTCCATCTGCTTTTTATAAGATTATAGAATCAATCTATCAATTTGTCAAAGTGTCAAACGAATCGCTTGAGAAGGGGCTTCCTTGCACCAAAATACAAGGCGGTGGGCAAAAAGGGCATTCTCGGGCGATTCGCAAAATACAGAATGACACATTTACAAACGCCAATCGTACATAGAACGCCTATATATCCTGAAGAGAGAATCATCGTGAAAACCAAACAGGCAGAAAAGCTCACCAAATCACACTTGTCAACATGTTCACTCCGTCGGCAAACTAGAGGTAAAAGAAGGCAAACAAACGTTTCATTCCGCTAAGTTATGTGTTCAAAGCATAAAACACTTGTGTTCGACCGATGAAACAATATTGTTTGGGTCATCAAACAATATTGTTTCGCATGCCAAACACAAGTGTTTGACGCGGCAAACAATAGTGTTTCAACGTTAAAATACCATTCATAACACTAATCAAGTAAAAATGAATAAGTCCTACAGAAGGTGATAGTTAACCGGATTTCACAAATTCCGCTAGTTTGCTCCATTTTGCAAAAACACGGGTTAGACAGAATGGGAAAATTTACCAAATTCGTCAAGCATTTAACGCAAATTTGCATCCAAATGTCAGGAGAGAGAGGATGAAAAAAGCAAAGAATGATTCAGGCTGCAGTCGTCCCAATCTCATACAAGAATTCAGGAGCCAAATCCGCTCCATTCGCCCATTCAATCGTGACATGGGTCAATCCATACTGAATAAATTTATTGAGATCGACCAATTCACCAAAAATATCCCCCGTCAAATAAGGCAGTAAATCAACCTTCTTCACTACTCCGTCATTGAACTTCAAGAGCAATTCATAATCTTTGATATACGCTACATCTATAACTCTTAACAGCTCACAATTTACCTTTTTTCCACGCACGACACAAAGGAAACTAGGAGGGAGAAACTCTTAATAAATAATAAAATAAAGTACTATGCAATACAAAGTACTTAGACATTGCATACTTTTGCAGCACGAAGGATAAACAAACAGCCATGAACGTAGAAAACGTCAAATCGCAAATGCGCAAGGGGATGCTCGAATACTGCATCATGCTCCTGCTCCACCGGGAGGCGGCTTACGCTTCAGACATCATCACCAAGCTGAAGGAAGCACGCCTGATTGTCGTGGAAGGGACGCTCTACCCGCTCCTCACCCGTCTGAAAAACGACGAACTGCTGAGCTACGAATGGGTGGAGTCGACACAGGGACCGCCACGGAAGTATTACCGGCTCACCGAAAAGGGAGAGACTTTCCTCAACGAACTGCAAAAAGCCTGGCAGGAACTCAACGACACCGTGAGCCACCTGCAAGGGTACCAACCGGATTTAACAACTGAAAAACTCACTGAAGAATGAAAAAGACACTGGACATCAACCTGAGTGGACGCATGTTTCACGTTGACGAGGATGCGTACCAACTCCTGTATGACTACTTATACAATTTGCGTCATGCCTTCGAACGTCAGGAGGGTGGCAACGAAATCATGGATGACCTGGAGAACCGCCTCGCGGAACTTTTGCTGGAGCGCATCTCCGACCGTCAAGAGGTGGTCTCGCGTACAATCGTCCAAGAGACCATCGCCCGGCTGGGGCAGCCTGAAGAGATAGCCGGAACGACGGATGCAGAACCCCGGGGAGAGGAGGCGTCCGCGTCGGAGGAGCCGTCCGCTGAAAACAAGGAAGCTGAGACTGATAAAGAAAAAGAGGAAGAACAGCACGACGAGGTGCCGCCCCACAACCATACGGAGTTCACGGGACGCAAACGTCTCTTCCGCGACCCGGACAACCGGATGCTGGGAGGCGTGTTGGGCGGACTGGCGGTCTACATGAACTGGGACCCGACGTTGCTGCGTCTGCTGCTGCTCATCATCCTGGTGGCAGGATACGGGACAGTCGTCCCCGTCTACCTGGTATGCTGGCTGGTCATCCCGAAGGCGGAGACGGCTGCCGACCGACTGAGCATGCAGGGCCGTCCGATAACGATGGAGAACATCGGAAAGATGGTGACCGAGGGCATGGACAAGGCAGAGAGCTATCTCCACTCCGACCGTCCGCGTACGGCACTCCAACGTTTTGCCGACGCCTTCGTGGCGGTGGCAGGCTTCCTGCTCAAGGTGCTGCTGGTCATCATAGCCATCATCTGCAGTCCGATATTACTGGTAGCCGCCGTGGTCTGCCTGGTGCTCATCGTGGCTCTGTTTGCCGTACTCTTCGGCGGGACAGCCGCCCTCGCCTCTCTCCCCGGTGACTTCTGGACGCACATACAGGTTCCCGGCGACATGGGTTGGGGACTGGCATTCTGTATCGCGCTGATCGTCGGCATCGGGCTGTTGCTCATCTGCCTGATAAGCGGAGTCTGCACACTCGCCTTCAAATGGAAGGGGCTTTCTCCCCGCAGCCTGAAAGTGATGTTAGCCATCGGACTGGTGAGCCTGCTCCTGTCAGGCATCTTCTACACCGTGTCCGCCCTTACCCCTGAAATAAACTACCTCTTCCCGTAGAATCTCTCCATACTGTTTAGTTAATGATGTGAAGCCCGTCGGCCCCCCGGCGGGCTTCTGTTGTTTGTGGCGGACAAATACCCCAGCGACCACTATTTTCTGATGGCTACCTTGCGGATGGACTGACCTCTCACCGGCTTTCGTCAGCCGGAACAAACGGACAGGCTGCATCACCGGTCCAACGGTAGAGACGGGCGGTGCAGGTCTGATTGCCCCGCTTGTCCTTCCGGTTCTCAGAGAGGTAGAAGTAGTTGCCCTCAACGTGGCACATGCCGGTACTTCCCCAGGGGAAATGCCAGCCGTGGACGCCCGTAGGACGATGGAGCTTGCCTTGCGGAACCAGACAGAGCATCTCGACACGCTTCTCGCTTCCGGGCAACGACTGCCAGACGGAGGGAACGGAAGCATCAACTGCGAAAAGGGAATAGTTGGGATAGGAAGACTTCGCACCGCAGTAGACAGCCATCAGAAACTGACGGCTGGTGGGATGGTAGACCAGATTCTGTACGCCGTACCGGGTGTTTCCCGTATGGACGAAATACTTGTGCAACGGCTTGGCGGGACCTGACGTATGGAGGGCATCCCACTGCATCGGCTTCTCATAACGGTCCCACGAACGGACGTCGTAACACAACAGCACCTGATGGTCATTGTCCGTGCGGGTGGTGTCACTGTAGATGCCATAGCCGACATACAGATAAGGCATGTCCTCGGAGGACGTACCGATGGCGGGAGCGAAGGTGATGCCATCGATGCCCGAACATCCGTGACGGTGAGGGACGATGCGTCCGCGTTCCGTGACGGTGTCCTGATAATCGCACGTAGGCTCGTCCAAGTAAACGGTTGTCATCACACTGTCGGCCGACGCATCCATCCCTTTACGGGTCAGACGATCGGCACGGAAAATGGCGACATAGAACCTGGAACCGTCCGCTTCGACCGCCGATGTGCCCAGCTTGCGGGAGATGGAAGCACCTATGGCGTCGTCCTTGCACTCCAGCGAGGCATAGACATCACCCGTCACGGGGTGAATGGCAAGGTCGCCCAAATGCCCGGTGAGGTGTTCCACACTGCCAATTACGTTCCCTTTCAGGTCGGTCTTCACCAGGGAGGTGGTGAAAGAGAAATACATACACCGGCGTGTCCGGTCAATAGCGATACCCTGCACGTGGAAGTTTCCTCCCGCTACGTATACAGAGTCCGGCAGCCCTTCGGGACGGTCCGCCTTCAGAAGCCCCTGCACCATCAGCAGCAGGGCGCACAGCATCCACAGTCGTTGTTTCATCTTACGGTGTCTTTTGGTCGCTAATATACAAACTTTATCTGTCAAAATCAACGCGGGTGGCACCTCCCGATGGTAGGGAAGCGTCACCCGCGTCAGTAGGGTCGGGAAGCCGGAGCCTCGCGACCTATTTAGGCAAGTTGAAAGCCACGGTCATCTCCTTCATCTGCTCCTGCGTCATGCCGTCAGGCTCGAAGCCCATGCACTTGGCATTAATATAGATTTGAGCGGACTTGGTGAGCACGTCAATCTGGTCGAATGCGGTCATGGCATCTTCGCCGATGGCGAACACACCGTGTTTCTCCCACATCACCACGTCATAGTCTGCCAGCTCCTTCAGCGTGGCGTCTGCCAGTTCCACTGAGCTGGGGAGCTTGTAGGGGATGATGCCCAAACCCTTCGGACAGAAAGCCTTCGTCTCGGGAATCATGCTCCACAGCAGGTTGGTCAGTACGTCCTTTTCCAGGAACTTCCTGGTATGGCTCATGGCGATGAGTTCGATGGGGTGCGTGTGCACGGTCGCCTTATAGTTGGAGCCAGAACCGATGAGCCAGTTGTGCACGCTCAGGTGGGAAGGAAGTTCCGACGTGGGGCGCACGGGATTGTCGGCGATGATGACATAGCTGGCACAGTCGTCAAGGATACGGATGACAGAGCCGTTCTCCATCGGCCAGCGGGCAAGGTCGCGCATACGCATGTTCGTGCCTTTGCAGTAGAAATAGCAGCCTTTCAGGTTCGGGAGGGTAGCCCCGATGGGCTTCACCTCGCTGATAGGTGCCATCTGACGAATCTCGTCGTCCACAAACTCGGTAATGTTGATGGTGATGTTTCCACCGTTGCGCTCCGCCCAACCTTTCTGCCACAGGTATCCGGCCACTTCAGCCACCTTGTTCACTTCTTTTGCCAGGGCAGGGCGTCCTTCTAGAATCGATTTCATAGTTGTCTTTGATGTTAGTGTTCCGGGACGGGGAGCGTACCTCTCCCGGAGGATTGTATACCTTATTATATATGTGTGTCCGCTCTCACTCCATCAGCTGGGGCAGGAACGACGACACGATGAGCACCACCAGCCCGACGAGGAGCACGGCGATGGTCTTCGGGGTGCAGCCTTTCCACTCCTTGAGGAGGATACCCCACACGTTGGAGAAGGTCACGTTGAGTGCCATCAGGATGCAGAAGGCAAACGTGGTGAGTACGGGTGACTCGGTGAGGAAGCCCTTACCCAGTGCCAGACCGAAGAACTGGCTGTACCACAGTGCACCGGCAAGCATGCAGAAGAGCAGGTTGTTGCCCCACACGGCGCCGTTGCGATAGTCTGCCCACGTCCGGTTCTTCTGGTTCTGATAGAAGCAGTAGAGGGCATTGGTCACAAAGCCGCCCAACGTCACGAGGAACGTCGCCGGCAACGTCTTGAACATGTCTGCCGACTCCTCGAAGTGAATCGACGAGCCGAACTCCAGTCCGACGTTGAAGCAGCCGCTCATGAAGCCTGCCAACAGGGCGATGGCAATCCCCTTGGGGAAGTTGAAGTCCTTCACGGCAGCCTTCTTCTCCTCCTCGCTCAGGCTCTGTGCCTTCATGTTGCCTGCCACGCCGATGATGGCAATGCCCAGCAGCGTCACGATGACACCGATGATGACCGAGGCGGTGAGTTTCTCCAGGTGATGTGCTTCGGGATAGAACACGTTGAGCATCACGGGAGCCAGGATGGTGCCCAGTCCGGCACACGTACCCAGCGAGATGCTTTGGCCGAGTGCCACGCCGAGGTAACGCATGGAGAGGCCGAACGTCAGTCCGCCGACTCCCCACAGCACGCCGAAGAGCATCGTCATAGCGATGTCCAGTCCGCGTGCACCGGCAAAGAGAGCGCCGAGGCTCTGACCTTCAGGCACGGCAAGCAGCGCACCCAGGAAGGGGAACACCAGCCAGGCGAACACGCCCTGCACAATCCAGTAGGACTCCCAGCTCCACTGCTTGATTTTGTTGATGGGCACGTAGCAGCTCGACTGACAGAACGCGCCGATGGCGATTATCAATAGTCCGATTACGATATCCATAATGTCTGTATCTGGAATGAAGAGGAATGCCCGCGGGCACTCCTCTCACTGGAAGGCTTATCGTTTCGAAGTCACTTCGGCTTCGTACTTCTCGATCTCCGGGATGAAAGTCTCGCCTACGGGGACGTTGTTCTTCAGGCAGAACATGTCCCAAACGGCGTTCCAAGGCAACGACTTGGCCTCTTCGAGCAATGCCAGGCGCTGGAAGAACTGACCGTTTGCCTCGTACTCACGCAGCTTGGCGAGCGGTTCGAGCAACGCGCGGGTCATGCACTTCTGAGCGGCACGGCTTCCGATGACGTAGGCACCGATGCGGTTGATGGAGGCATCGAAGTAGTCCAGTCCGTAGTGCACACGGTCGAGGGCGCCGGCGCGTACGATTTCGCTGAACAGTTCCTGGGTCATGTCGTCCATGATGGTCACGTGGTCGCTGTCCCAGCGGATGGGACGGCTGACGTGGAGCATCAGCTCGGGCACGTAGAGCAGGAGTGAGGACACCTTGTCGCCGATGCTTTCCGTCGGATGGAAGTGACCGGTGTCAAGGGTGATGAGTTTCTGATGCTGCACGCCGTAGCCGATGTAGAAGTCATTCGAACCGACGGTGAAGCTTTCCAGACCGATGCCGAACACCTTCGACTCGATGCAGTCCTTCATGTGACTATACTCCGTGGCAAAAATCTGGTCGAGCGAGTCCTTCAGCAACTCACGGTACTTCATGCGGTTCACCGTGATGTCCTTGCTGCCGTCATGCACCCACAGGTTCATGATACAAGGGTCGCCCTGAGCCTCGCCCATGGCCTCGGCTACCGCACGGCAACGCTTCGTGTGCTCAATCCAGAACTGACGGATGCCCTCGTCGGGATTGGCGAGCGAGAGGCTGCCACTCTTCGGGTGGGAGAACGAGGTGGAGTTGAAGTCGAGCTTCATGTTGTGCTCCTTGCCCCAGTCAATCCAGCTCTGGAAGTGCTTCGGCTCGACCTGGTCGCGGTCAACGACTTCGCCCTTGAAGTCACCGTAGATTTCGTGCAGGTTCAAGCGGTGCGTACCGGGGATGTAGGAAGCCGCCTTCAGGATGTCCTGACGCAGCTCATCGATGTTGCGCGCACGGCCGGGATAGTTGCCGGTGGTCTGGATGCCGCCCGTCAGCGAGCCGCCGTTGTTCTCGAAGCCCATCACGTCGTCCGCCTGCCAGCAGTGGAGCGAGAGATGGAAGTTCTGCATCTGGTCCAGCACTTTGTCGGTGTCGACGCCGACAGCGGCGTAGCGTTCCTTGGCTACCTCGTACGCTTTGTTCACTAATTCTTCTTTCATTGTCGTTTCAGTTTATAAGTTTTTCAGTTTATTAGTTTGTTGGTTTGTCTTTCGTTCTGTTTTCTTTTCAGCCGACGGGACTGGCGGGGCTTCCGCCTGTCGGACGGACCGGCTCACTCCCGGCATGCTCCGTCCGCGGGTCACGCCTCGTCAGCCGTCAGCCGGACGTACTTCTCGTAGGCGGCATCCCACTCGGCAGCATCCTTCGGCTCAAACTCGGCCAGCTCGATGGAGGAAGCTATCATGTCGCGCATCTCCTGCATCGTGCCCACCAGACCGAAGGCCTTCGCCTGGAGCATGATGTTGCCGAGCGCAGTCCCTTCCGACGGTCCTGCCGTCACGGGTACACCCACGGCGTTGCAGGTGAACTGGTTCAGCAGGTTGTTGCGCGAGCCGCCGCCGATGACGTGCAGACGCTCGATGGGGAACGGCGCCATGGACTGCATGTAACCGAACACCTGACGGTAGCGCAAGGCAAGGCTGTCAAAGATGCAGCGGGTCAACTCACCGTAGGTCTCGGGCCCAGGCTGTCCCGTCCGGCTGCAATAACCGCGGATGGCGTCGACCATCGACACGGGGTTGGCAAAGCAGGCGGCGTCGGGGTTGATGACACTGCGGAAGGCAGGCACCGCCAGAGCAGCGTCTATCAACTCGGAGTAGGAATAGTTGCCGTCCCGCTCCCACTCCTTGCGGCAACGCTCCAGGAGCCACATGCCGCAGATGTTCTTCAGGAAGCGCGTCGTGCCTTCCACGCCGCCCTCGTTGGTGAAGTTGCGTTCATAGCTCTCTGCCGTGATGATGGCATCCTTCACCTCGACGCCCATGAGCGACCACGTGCCGGAGCTGAGGTAGGCGAACCGCTCGTTGCGCGCGGGCACTGCCGCCACCGCCGAAGCCGTGTCATGCCCTGCAACGGCAATGACGGGCACGGCACCCAGCCCCGTGAGCTGCTGCACCTCGGGGGTGAGCACGCCGACCTGCTCGCCGGGGAAGACGAAGCGGCCGAACTGTTCCTCACTCACGCCCACCGCGTCGAGCAGCTCCTTCTCGAAGCGCTTCGTGCGCGGATTGAGCATCTGCGAGGTCGATGCGATGGTGTATTCCGTCACCCGCTCGCCCGTCAGCATGTAGGACAGCGCGTCGGGCATGAAGAGAATCTTGTCGGCAGCCTCCAGCGCGGAACATCCGTTACGGCGCAGCGTGGAGAGCTGGAAGAGCGAGTTGAAGTTCATGATTTGGATGCCGGTGATGTCGTACACGCGTTCACGGGGGATGTGGGTAAAGAATTCCTCGGGGGCGCCCTCCGTGTGCGGGTCGCGGTAACAGTAGGGACTGCGCAGGATGCCTCCGTCGCGGCCGAACATCACGAAGTCGACGCCCCATGTGTCTATGCCGATGGAGCGGATGGGAATGTTCTCCTGTGCCACCTTCTTGAGTCCGTTGATGATTTCGAGGTAGAGGGCGTAGATGTCCCAGTAGAAGTGTCCGCCCGTCTCGATGATGTGGTTCGGGAAACGTGTCAGTTCCGTCAGTTCTATCTTTCCGCCGGAGACCGTACCTAGGATGGTGCGTCCACTCGTGGCGCCCAGGTCGACAGCGAAAAAGTTCATGTTTTCCATAATCTGTAAAGCTTCATAAGAGCACCTTGCGGCACCCTCCGGTTAACAATGAAACAAATGTACATATTTATTTCCTATCCGCCTGTCCTTTTCGGCAAATATTTTGGTTTTATTGGATTTTACCTGCCGGAAGGCGGAAGCAGCACCGTCGGCTGCCTCCCCCGGCACGTCCGTCCGGTGCCCGTCGGGTGTCCGGCGGACGGCAACGGAACGGGGCAGCGCGGTGCCTCCCTCCTCCCCGTCCGCCTGTCGTCAGAAAGAAAGCAAAACAGGGAAACAGGCGACATTTTTTCTCGATTCGGCGTTTTCAGCTGACGCGTACTTTCGCAATTTTGTCCCTTCCAGCGCGCAGTTGAATACACTTTTTAAGACACGGACGTCCGGACAGGCCCCTATTTTCATTCCGTTAACACAAAAACGGAGCTGCGAACCCCTTCGCACCGTCATTCCAACCCATTTTCACTTTCGTACGGACGCGTCCGTACCACCGTAGTCGTTCGTCCGCACCGTCGTACGGACACGTCCGCACGAAAAAAGGCATCAGTTTTGTCCGTTTCCTTTACCTGTTTTCATTTTCAGACGGAAGGAGGCACACATTTTTCATCTGTCATTCGGACGTCGCTTTGCATCTTCCAGCATCATCCGGTCCACAAAACCACGCTTCCGCAGAAAGAAAAGAAAGGAAGAAAGCGGAAGGGGCGACAGCGTGCATTTCGCGAATCGCCCGAGAAGGCCCTCGCCGGTCACCAACTCGTATTTGGGCGCAAGGAAGGCCCTTCTCGCGCGATTCATTTGACATTTTGACAATCTGACAGCAGCGTCCCGCCGCGCCCACACGCCGCAGGGGACGGACCGCCGGCATCGTCCGAATGAATAAATATTCTGCATAAACATGAAATTTACGGTGAATTTATGCAGTAAATACGAAAATATACGTACCTTTGCAGCGTCTTAGGAATAAATATACACTATGAGAACAAAAAGCAGCCGACTTGATTCGATCAAGATCATCATCTCAACCAAGGAAATCGGTAGTCAGGAGGAACTCCTGCGCGAACTGGAGATCGAAGGATACACACTGACGCAAGCCACGCTCTCGCGCGACCTGAAGCAACTGAAAGTCGCCAAGGCGGCAAGCCCGGGTGGCAAGTACATCTACGTGCTGCCGAACAACACCTTATATAAAAGGGTGGCAGAATCCCGGCCGAAAGTGGAGTACCCCATCTCCAACGGGTTCATCTCGCTCCGTATCTCAGGCAACATCGCCGTCATCCGCACCCGTCCGGGCTATGCCAGCAGCATCGCCTACGACATCGACAACGGGAACATCCACGAAATCATCGGGACCATCGCGGGCGACGACACCATCATGATGGTCATCAACGAGGGCGTGACCCGTACGGACATGGTGAAGGCGCTCCGCAAGGTCATCCCCAACGTGCACTTCTGAGAACCGGCTGAAACAGACTAGACGACTTACAAAAGACATATACACAAGCGACTTTTTTACTATCGAGACAAATGGACGAAATTGACGTTATGGTTGCCGATGCCTCACACGAGGTCTATGTCGACACGATATTGGAAACGATTACAGCCGCCGCACAAGTCAGAGGAACGGGTATCGCCAAGCGTACCCACGAATATGTGGCGCAGAAAATGAAGGAGGGAAAAGCCATCATCGCGCTCCACGGCGACGAGTTCGCCGGATTCTGCTACATCGAGAGCTGGGGCAACAAGCAGTACGTGGCAAACTCGGGACTCATCGTCGTGGAGAAGTTCCGCGGACAGGGACTTGCCAAGCGCATCAAGCAGGCGGCGTTCACGCTCTCCCGTCTGCGCTGGCCACACGCCAAACTCTTCGGCCTCACCAGCGGGGCAGCCGTCATGAAAATCAATACAGAGCTGGGCTACGTCCCCGTGACCTTCGCCCAGCTGACGGACGACGAGGCGTTCTGGAAGGGTTGCGAAGGGTGCTGCAACCACGACGTGCTCGAACGCACGGGACGGCGCTACTGCATCTGCACCGCGATGCTCTATGACCCCGAGAAACACAAATGAGGCGGGACGGAACTCGACCTCCGGACAAACAAACTTAAAAACCAAATACAATGGAAGAGAAAAAGAAAGTAGTGGTGGCGTTCAGCGGTGGACTGGACACATCGTTCACCGTGATGTACCTCGCCAAAGAGAAGGGCTACGAGGTCTATGCCGCCTGTGCCAACACCGGCGGATTCAGTGACGAACAGCTGAAGCAGAACGAGGCGAACGCCTACAAGCTGGGCGCCAAGGCATACGTGACGCTCGACGTCACCCGCGAATATTATGAGAAAAGCCTGAAGTACATGGTCTACGGCAACGTGCTGCGTAACGGGACCTACCCCATCTCCGTCAGCTCGGAGCGCATCTTCCAGGCGCTCGCCATCGCCCGCTACGCCAACGAAATCGGTGCGCACGCCATCGCACACGGTTCGACAGGCGCCGGCAACGACCAGGTACGCTTCGACATGACCTTCCTCGTGCTGGCACCGGGGGTGGAGATCATCACCCTGACGCGCGACATGGCGCTCAGCCGCGAGTATGAAATCAATTACCTGAAGGAGCACGGCTTCGAGGCTGACTTCACCAAGCTGAAGTACTCCTACAACGTCGGCCTGTGGGGCACGTCGATTTGCGGCGGCGAGATTCTCGACTCGCGCCAGGGACTGCCCGAGAGCGCCTACCTCAAACAGGTGACCCGCCAGGGCAGCGAGGAGCTGCGGCTGGAGTTCAAGAAGGGCGAGCTGCATGCCGTCAACGGCGAAGTGTTCACCGACCCCATCGCCGCCATCCAGAAGGTGGAGGAGATTGGCGCTGCCTATGGCATCGGCCGCGACATGCACGTGGGCGACACCATCATAGGCATCAAGGGTCGCGTCGGATTCGAAGCTGCCGCCCCGATGCTCATCATCGGCGCGCACCGCTTCCTGGAGAAATATACGCTCAGCAAGTGGCAACAGTACTGGAAGGACCAGGTTGCCAACTGGTACGGCATGTTCCTGCATGAGAGCCAGTACCTGGAGCCGGTGATGCGCGACATCGAGGCGATGCTCGCCGAGTCGCAGCGCAACGTCAACGGCACGGTCATCCTCGAGCTGCGCCCGCTCTCCTTCTCCACCGTCGGTGTGGACTCACCCGACGACCTGGTGAAGAACAAGTTCGGCGAATACGGCGAGATGCAGAAAGGCTGGACGGCAGAAGACGCCAAGGGATTCATCAAGGTGCTCTCCACGCCGCTGCGCGCCTACTACAGCGTCCACAAGGACGAGGAAGACGTGTGACCCGGACTCTCATTTCCTGACCCAAACACAGACACCATGATAAAAGTAGGAATCATAGGCGGAGCGGGCTACACCGCGGGGGAGCTCATCCGTCTGCTCATCAACCACCCCGACGCGGAGATTGTGTTCGTCCACAGCAACAGCCAGGCGGGGCGCAAGATTACCGACGTCCACGAGGGACTCTACGGCGAGACCGACCTGACATTCACCGACGCGCTGCCGCTGGAGAGCATCGACGTGCTCTTCTTCTGCACCGCCCACGGCGACACGCGGAAGTTCATCGACTCGCACAACATCCCCGAGGAACTGCGCATCATCGACCTCTCGATGGACTACCGCATCAAGGCGGACGACCACGACTTCGTCTACGGCCTGCCGGAGCTGAACCGCCGCGCCATCTGCCACAGCAAGCATGTGGCGAACCCGGGCTGCTTTGCCACGTGCATCCAGCTGGGACTGCTTCCGCTAGCCAAACACCTCCTGCTCAACAGCGACATCTCGGTGAACGCCATCACCGGCAGCACGGGAGCAGGCGTGAAACCGGGCGCGACGAGCCACTTCAGCTGGCGCAACAACAACATCAGCGTATACAAGGCTTTCGCCCACCAACACGTGCCGGAAATCAAGCAGTCGCTCCGCCAGCTGCAGAACAGCTTCAATGCGGAGATTGACTTCATCCCCTACCGGGGCGACTTCCCCCGCGGCATCTTCGCCACGCTGGTGGTGAAGACGCAAGTGGCGCTTGAGGAGCTCGAACGCATCTACGAGGAGTACTACGCCAAGGACTCCTTCGTCCACATCGTGAAGGAGAATATCGACCTGAAGCAGGTGGTCAACACCAACAAGTGCCTCATCCACCTGGAGAAGCACGGCAACAAGCTGCTCATCATCTCCTGCATCGACAACCTCCTGAAGGGCGCCAGCGGACAGGCGGTCCACAACATGAACCTGCTGTTCAACCTGGAGGAGACCGTGGGACTGCGGCTGAAGCCCAGCGCCTTCTGACACAAACCATTTACCCGTCATTATCCGAAGACTATGAATCTGTTCGACGTATATCCCCTGTTTGACATCAACATCGTCAAGGGCAAGGGCTGCCGTGTCTGGGACGACCGGGGCACGGAGTACCTGGACCTCTACGGCGGCCATGCCGTCATCTCCATCGGTCACGCCCACCCGCACTATGTGGAGGCAGTGAGCCGCCAGGCGGGCATGTTGGGTTTCTACTCCAACTCCGTCGTCAATCTGCTGCAACGCCAGCTTGCCGAGCGACTCGGCAAGGCGTCCGGCTACGAAGACTACAGCCTCTTCCTCATCAATTCCGGAGCGGAGGCCAACGAGAACGCACTCAAGCTCGCCTCGTTCCACAACGGACGGACGCGCGTGGTGTCCTTCGCCAAGGCGTTCCACGGACGGACCTCGCTCGCCGTGGAAGCGACGCAGAACCCCTCCATCATCGCCCCCATCAACGCCAACGGGCATGTGACCTTCCTCGAACTGAACGACCTTGAGGGCGCCCGCACCGAGCTGGAGAAGGGAGACGTGTGTGCCGTCATCATCGAGGGCATCCAGGGCGTGGGCGGCATCCGTATCCCCGACGCCGCCTTCCTGCAAGGCCTGCGCCGCTTGTGCGACGAGACCGGCACCCTCCTCATCCTCGACGAGATCCAGTCGGGTTACGGACGCAGCGGACGGTTCTTTGCCCACCAGCACGCCGGCATCCGCCCCGACCTCATCACCGTGGCAAAAGGTATCGCCAATGGCTTCCCGATGGGCGGAGTGCTCATCAGCCCGAAGTTCACCCCCTCCTACGGTCAGCTGGGCACGACGTTCGGCGGCAACCACCTGGGCTGTGCCGCCGCCCTCGCCGTGCTCGACGTGATGGAGAGCGAACACCTCGTGGAGAACGCCGCCCGTGTGGGCGAGCACCTGCTGCAGGAGCTGCGTGCCCTGCCCGGCATCCGTGAAGTGCGCGGCAAGGGCCTGATGCTCGGCATGGAGTTCGACCGTCCGGTGAAGGAGCTGCGCAACCGCCTCATCTACGACCATCATGTGTTCACCGGAGCCAGCGGGACGAACGTCATCCGCCTGCTGCCCCCTCTCTGCCTCACCGTCGGGGAAGCCGACGAGTTCGTGGAGAAACTGAAGGCAGCCCTCGCCGGGAACTAGCCCCTCTTCCATCCGCATCCAGACGCCGGATATACCGTCAGGACGTGTGCCCCTCTCCGTGCCACTCCCCCGACGGCGTATCCGGCGTCCGTGTTTTCAGGCGCAAAAGCGGAAGAACTTACAAACAAACTGAATATTCTTGTCCAATTAATTCCTATGTTAGCGTTTCTTTCTTAACTTTGCTAGCATCCTATCACATTAAAACGCTACTGATATGAGAATAGCTATTATCGGCGCAGGCAACATGGGTGGAGCCATTGCATGCGGATTGGTACAGGGCCGCAAGGCTGAGAAACGGGAAGTCATCGTGGCAAACCCGCACAACGAGAAGCTGCAGGCTTTGCAGGCCCGCTTCCCGGAGATTCAGGTGACCAACGACAACAAGGAGGCCGCACGCGGTGCGGACATCATCATTGTGGCAGTGAAGCCCTGGAAAGTCAGCGAGGTGCTGAAGCCCATCCATCCGCAGCGTCCGCAGATTCTCGTCTCGCTCGCTGCCGGAGTGACGATGGAGCAACTCGCCCAGTATGTCGACCCCGAGATGCCTATCTTCCGCATCATCCCCAACACCGCCATTGCCGTGCGTGCCAGCATGACGCTGGTCTGCGGACGGAATGCTACGGAGGAACAGTCACAGATGTTGCTGGACATCTTCAATGAGATGGGGCTTGCCATGATGGTGAAAGAGGAACAGCTGGAAGCAGCCACCTCGCTCTCGTCGTGCGGCATCGCCTTTGTGCTGAAATATGTGCAGGCTGCCATGCAGGCGGGCATCGAGATGGGCATCTCGCCCAGGAATTCCATGTGCATGGTGGCACAGACGCTCACCGGCGCGGCTTCCATCCTGCTGGAGCAGAACACGCACCCCTCGGTGGAAATAGACAAGGTGACGACTCCCGGCGGTATCACCATCAAGGGACTGAACGAACTCGAACACGCCGGCTTCACTTCCGCCATCATACGCGCACTGAAGGCAAGCAGGTAAAGAACAAACTAACAATCTAAGAACTATGAGCGAACAAATCAAACAAATTGCTGCACGGCTCCGTGGGTTGCGCGATGTGCTGGAACTCACGGAGCAGGAGGTAGCCGATGCCTGCCAGCTCGACGTGGAGGAATACCGCGAAATGGAAGCCGGCACACGCGACCTCTCGGTAAGCACCCTGCAAAAGATATCACGCAACTACGGCATTGCACTCGACGTGCTCATGTTCGGCGAAGAGCCCAAGATGAGCTCCTACTTCCTGACACGCGCCGGAACGGGCATCTCGGTCGAACGGCGCAAAGCCTACAAGTACCAGTCGCTGGCATCGGGATTCCGCGGACGCATCGCAGACCCGTTCATCGTGACCGTCGAGCCCAAGCCGGAAGGGACACCCGTACAGTTCAACTCACACCAGGGACAGGAGTTCAACCTCGTCATCGAAGGACGGCTGTTGCTCAACATCAACGGCAGGGAACTCTTCCTCAATCCCGGCGACAGCCTTTACTTCAATTCAGCACTGCCCCACGGGATGCTTGCCCTCGACGGCAAGCCGGTGAAATTCTTGGCTATAATCATGTAACAAATACAATGGTAGAAAGATTCATTACACAGACGAGCTTCACTTCGCAAGAAGACTTTATCAAGCACTTCCACGTGCGGGTGCCGGAGAACTTCAACTTCGGCTATGACGTGGTGGATGCATGGGCTGCTGAACAACCCGATAAGAACGCCCTCCTCTGGACCAACGACCGCGGAGAGCACCACCAATACACTTACGCCGAACTGAAGGAGAAGACCGACCGTACGGCATCGTACTTCCAGAGCCTGGGCATCGGCCACGGAGACATGGTCATGCTCATCCTCAAACGACACTATGAGTTCTGGTACGCCATCATAGCCCTTCACAAGCTGGGTGCGGTAGCAATCCCTGCCACACACCTGCTCACGAAGAAGGACATCGTCTACCGCTGCAACGCCGCAAGCATCAAGATGATTGTGGCTGCGGGCGACGACGTGGTGCTGCAACACATCATTGATGCCATGCCCGAGTCACCCACCGTGGAACGGCTCGTCAGCACGGGACCGCACATCCCCGACGGATTCGAGGATTTCCATCAAGGCATTGACCATGCCGCCCCGTTCGTCCGTCCGGCACACGTCAACACGAACGACGACATCTCGCTGATGTACTTCACGTCGGGCACCACGGGCGAGCCGAAAATGGTGGCGCATGACTTCACCTACCCGCTGGGGCACATCGCCACGGGAAGCTTCTGGCACAACCTCCACGAGGACAGCCTCCATCTGACCATCGCCGACACCGGTTGGGGCAAGGCGGTGTGGGGCAAGCTCTACGGGCAGATGATTGCCGGAGCCAACGTCTTCGTCTACGACCACGAGAAGTTTACCCCGGCAGACATTCTGGAAAAGATACACGAATACCACATCACGTCGCTCTGCGCACCGCCGACCATCTACCGCTTCCTCATCCGCGAAGACCTGACGAAGTACGACCTCTCGTCGCTGGAGTACTGCACGACAGCAGGCGAAGCGCTCAACTCGGCCGTCTACGACACGTTCAAACGCCTCACGGGCATCCGCCTGATGGAGGGATTCGGACAGACCGAGACGACACTGACCCTCGCCACCTTCCCGTGGATGGAACCGAAGCCCGGCAGCATGGGTGTCCCCAACCCGCAATACCACATCGGGCTGCTCACTCCCGACGGACGCCCGGCAGAAGACGGCGAGCAGGGACAGATTGTGGTCTACACCGACCAAGGCAAGCCGTTGGGACTCTTCAAGGAGTACTACCGCAACGAGCAGCTGACGCGTGAAGCATGGCACGACGGAATCTACTACACCGGCGATGTGGCATGGCGCGACGAGGACGGCTACTACTGGTTCGTGGGTCGTGCCGACGACGTCATCAAGAGTTCGGGCTACCGCATCGGCCCCTTCGAAGTGGAAAGTGCCCTGATGACCCACCCGGCTGTGGTCGAATGCGCCATCACTGGAGTTCCGGACGAAATCCGCGGACAGGTGGTGAAGGCGACCATCGTCCTTGCCAAGGACTACAAGGACCGCGCCGGCGATGCGCTCGTCAAGGAACTGCAGAACCACGTGAAGCGCGTCACCGCCCCCTACAAGTATCCCCGCGTCATCGAGTTTGTCGACGAACTGCCGAAGACCATCAGCGGAAAGATACGGCGCGTGGAAATCCGTCAGAACGAAGCGAAGAAGAGACAAGCGTGAGTGTGTTCAGGCGGAAGCACCCCTGCCCGTCCGCACATCCACGGAACCACATACAAACTTAAAAGCTCAAACCTATGGCAACAACAAAAGATTACGGCTCATTGGTCGAAGTCTTCAGAGGCGACCTTTGGGAGGCAGAACTGGTGAAAGGCTTCTTGGCAGCAAATGGTGTACAAGCCATGACAAAGGACGAATCGGTCGGTCTGGTTACCGGTCCGTACAATAGCGGCGGACAAGGCGTTGTCGTCCTGGTGAACCACGAGGAGCAGGTGTTCGCGGAGAAAATCATCCGGGAGAACAAGCCCAAGTTGGAGAACCGTTGACCCTGTTCGGGTCGGAAAGAGACTGGAAGGTGTGCCCGGCAAGAACCGCAGGGGCACACCTTCTTTCGTTTCCCGCCGGCGGGCCCGTCTCATACGGCATACATATTTATACGTCAGAGGCGGTTTATTCGCTCCTTTTTGTCATAAAAAGGCGTTTTAGCGTGGCATAAAGATTAAATATGCCTACATTTGCCTTGACACATATCATCCAAAGATACGACTATGAGCAAGGACAACCATACACGCATCGTGGTCAAGGTGGGCAGCAACGTGCTCACCCGGACTGACGGGACACTTGACGTCACCCGCATGTCGGCACTGGTCGACCAGGTGGCGGAATTGCGCCGGGACGGTACGGAGGTGATTCTGGTCTCTTCGGGTGCCGTGGCGGCAGGACGCAGCGAGGTGCATCCTTCGGGAAGACTCGACAGCGTGGCAAGCCGACAACTGTTCTCCGCCGTGGGACAAGCCAAACTCATCAACCGCTACTACGAGCTGTTCCGCGAACACGACATCGCCGTCGGACAGGTACTCACCACCAAGGAGAGCTTTGGCACCCGCCAGCATTACCTGAACCAACGTGCCTGCATGGAGGTGATGCTACGCAACGGAGTGCTCCCCATCGTCAACGAGAATGATACCATCTCCGTGACCGAACTGATGTTCACGGACAACGACGAGCTCTCGGGACTCATCGCCACCATGATGGATGCATCCGCCCTCTTCATCCTGAGCAACATCGACGGCGTCTATACCGGTCCGCCATCCGAGCCGGACAGCGTGCTGCTCCGCGACATCAGGCCGGGAGAAGACCTGTCAGAGTACATCCGGCAAGAGAAGTCAGGCTTCGGACGCGGCGGCATGATTACCAAGACCCGCATCGCCCGCAAGGTTGCCGAGGAGGGCATCGCCGTGTGGATAGCCAATGGCAAGCGCGAGCGAATCCTGCCCGACCTCATGGCTCATCCGGACACGACACCCTGCACCCGGTTCGTCCCCTCACCCGTCGCCCCGTCGAGCGTCAAGAAGTGGATTGCCCACAGCGACGACTTCTGCAAGGGAGAAATCCAGCTCGACGAGGAAGCCACCCGCCGGCTGACGGAAGGGCAGGTGGCAAGCATCCTGCCTGTAGGCATCACCCGGGTAGAGGGAGACTTCGAGGAGGACGACCTCATCCGCATCATCGGCGCCGACGGACAGCGCGTCGGAGTGGGAAAAGCCGACTGTGATGCCACGACCCTGCGACGGGAACTGGGCTGCAAGGACAAGAAACCCGTGGTGCACTATGACTTCCTCTACGTGGAAAGCTCCGTCTGCTGACAGGAAGGCACCCCTCACACACAAGAACCCGTTAACGAAAGAACCCACATGGACATACATTCCCTATTGGCTTCCGCTAAAGAAGCCTCCTTCAACCCCGGCATACAGGACGAAGCACTCGTCAACGAGACCCTGCGCCTGACCGCCGACGAGATTGAGACACAGACTGACGCCCTCCTCGCCGCCAACCGCAGCGACCTGGCACGCATGAACCCCGACGACCCGAAATACGACCGGCTGAAGCTCACGGCAGAACGCCTGCAAGGCATAGCCGACGACATGCGTACGGTCGCCTCTCTCCCCTCTCCGCTGGGACGCATCCTGCAACACAGCGTCCGCCCCAACGGCATGGAGCTGACACGGGTGAGCGTCCCCTTCGGCGTCATCGGCATCATCTACGAGGCGCGACCCAATGTGACCTTCGATGTGTTCTCCCTCTGCCTGAAGGCCGGTAGTGCCTGCGTACTGAAGGGAGGGAGCGATGCCCGGGATTCGAACACGGCAGCCGTGTCGCTCATCGGCAATGTGCTCCGTCGGCAAGGACTGCCGCCCCACCTGGTGACCCTGCTTCCTCCCGACCGCGAGAGCGCCGACGCCCTGCTGCGTGCCAATGACTGCGTGGACCTGCTCATCCCGCGCGGAAGTGCCGGACTCATCCGCCACGTACGCGAGCATGCCACAGTCCCGGTCATCGAGACCGGTGCAGGCGTCTGCCATACCTACTTCGACCGTGCCGGTGACACTGCCAAAGGGGCAGCCATCGTCTGCAATGCCAAGACCCGCCGGGTGAGCGTCTGCAATGCACTGGACTGCCTGCTGGTTCACCGCGAACGCCTCGCCGACCTGCCGGAGCTCTGCCGTCCGCTTGCCGAGAGCCGGGTGGTGCTTTATGCTGACGGACAGGCCACAGCCGCCCTTGCAGGACATTATCCTGCCGACCTGCTGCGACCGGCAACGCCCGACAGCTATGGCACGGAATTCCTCGACTACAAGATGGCGGTGCACACCGTCGCCTCGCTGGATGAAGCACTGGCACACATCCGCCGCTACGGCTCGCACCACAGCGAGTGCATCGTCACCGAAGACGCAGCTTCCGCCGAACGCTTCATCCGCGAGACCGACGCAGCCTGTGTCTACACCAATGTGTCAACCGCCTTCACCGACGGGGCACAGTTCGGACTGGGAGCGGAAATAGGCATCAGCACGCAGAAGATGCACGCCCGCGGTCCCATGGGACTGGAGGCACTCACCACCTATAAATGGGTGATACGCGGCAACGGACAGATACGTCCGCGATGAACGCCCCACCCGAACAGATAACTATTCACACCAACATAAACTAAGAAACGACATGAGAAACTTTACATGCGTACAAGACCTGGGGCCTCTGGACAGTGCCCTCCGCGAAGCTTTCGAAGTGAAGAAAGACCGCTTCAAACACGTCGCACTCGGACGTAACAAGACCCTGCTGATGATTTTCTTCAACAGCAGCCTCCGCACCCGCCTGAGCACACAGAAGGCGGCTCTCAACCTGGGCATGAACGTCATTGTGCTCGACATCGCCCAAGGCGCGTGGAAGCTGGAGACCGAACGTGGCGTCATCATGGACGGCGACAAACCCGAACATCTGCTCGAAGCCATCCCCGTGATGGGTTGCTACTGCGACATCATCGGTGTGCGTTCGTTTGCCCGCTTCGAGAATCGGGACTATGACTACAACGAGGTCATCCTGAACCAGTTCATCAAATATTCCGGACGTCCGGTGTTCTCCATGGAGGCAGCTACCCGCCATCCGTTGCAGAGCTTTGCCGACCTCATCACCATCGAGGAGTACAAGAAGAAGGAACGTCCCAAGGTCGTCATGACATGGGCGCCCCATCCCCGTCCACTTCCCCAGGCTGTTCCAAACTCCTTCGCCGAATGGATGAACGCCACCGACTATGAGTTTGTGATCACCCATCCGGAAGGCTACGAGCTGGCACCCGAATTTGTGGGCAAGGCACGGGTGGAATATGACCAGATGAAAGCTTTCGAGGGCGCCGACTTCATCTATGCCAAGAACTGGGCAGCCTACAGCGGCGATAACTACGGAAAAATCCTGAGCACCGACCGCTCATGGACCGTGAGCGAACGTCAGATGGCAGTGACGGACAATGCCTACTTCATGCACTGCCTCCCTGTACGCCGCAACATGATTGTCACCGACGAGGTCATCGAGAGTCCGCAGTCGATTGTCATTCCCGAAGCCGCCAACCGCGAAATTTCGGCAACTGTCGTCCTGAAACGCATGCTCGAATCCCTGTAATCACCGTCCGTGCGGAATGAAAGTGTAGAATAATTCCACACATTATTCCACACTTTCCACACTTTTCCACACTGCCGTACAGGCGTGCCACTGGCAAGACTTCCTATTCTTTAAAAAGCAATGTTCCTTGACATCCGTTTACAATATATCTCAACAATTATATTTCCAGGGACACTTCATGGGACATCTCTTAAAACTTTTCACAAGCGGAAGGTTTAAGACAGGAAGAAGCAGGACACTTTTAGTAGTCTGACAGCTATTTTGTTAGAAGTTTTCAATAAACAGAAAACGCAAGTACAGTACTACAGGTCCGACAAAGCGCCTGACAAATAGCTAAAAGAAGCTATATTTCGTAGTCAGAAGCCAAAAATATGTATTTTATACTGACAGGTTGGCACAAAGTCCGGCTTTGGCACATGGGTTGCAATATAATTATCGAGTGAGGCTTGAAAAGGATACCCCGACAGGACCTTGCTTACGTAAACAACTAAAAAGCATCAGAAAGTATCTGGCAAGCATGAGGAGGGCAGGCTAGGAAATACGCTGACAGTCGCAGCACTGAAAGATATTTAAGCCGTCCCCACTAAAACGGTCATTCATCACACTGCGTTTACCACTTGCTACCGATTGTGAGCGTGTGAAACACGGACGAGTGCCGAACGAAGCCGACCCTGCTTCTCCCCTTTGCTACCAATACGATTTGGTGAACTTAGTGAAGACCACATACACACAACTTCATATGATTAAAAATTCTCCTAAAGAGACTTGAAACTAAACTTAGCGGCTTCCCATTCGTGATTGAACCGGAAGTCGCGCTTTTTTTATACCCCCTTCGAAAAGTGTGCCAAGATTTGGGGTCGGTTTGTTTTCCGACGTTCTACCAACAGCTTTCCATCTGTCATTTTATCTATCAGTTTGACACTTTCACCTATTGCTTCTATGAGCATACAACTGGCAGCCAAATTCTTCATTCCCTCCGGAGAACTATAATAATCATCAACACACAAAATGCTTTTATTCCAATCTTTCAACATCTGGATAGCTTCATGTATTTGATGTAAAAGTCCAAACGTTCTATCTGATAACATAAATACCATCTTTATCTATTTCTTCAAGCAAATAAGGATTTATATGCTTGTGAACCCTTACTACATCCACAGAACATTGGAGCAAGTTTTCCAAGAAACGCTTCAGGCGTACCATCCTATAAATCTCTGGTTCCATTTCCACACAGACATTAATGTCACTGTCTTCTTTCTGTTCATTTCGTGATACAGAACCGAATATGCGCAATGATTTGATGCCAAACATTGATTTCAATTCGTCGGCATGAGAAGATATTAGTGATATCATTAGTGTCCAATAAAAATGGACGAATTAAAAAATTAATCAAATAGTCCTTTAAAAAGGGGATAATCGAGTTCTTTGACATCGTTGAAATCAGTCTTATCGAACAGGTCACGTAAGTTCGTTTTGTCCGTTAGAGAGATGCTTAGAATCTGCAAAACTTCATAAGTTGAACGTTTCAACTTCATATCATGTTGGACAATAGCCACAAGACAGTATGTGATAATAGCTACACTGATTTGAATGCGGACAGCGTTTTCCGTTGTGCCCCAGAATCTTTTTATTTTAAGGTGCTGCTTTAGCCATTTGAAGAATAGCTCGATCAACCATCTTTTCTTATAGAGATTAGCAACGTCCAATGCAGAAATATGTGTTGCGTTTGTCAGGAAAGTGAACTCACGGTCACCCTCTTCATCGTAGTAACGAATGAATCGGAATGACTCGGGATATTTCTTCTCTGAGAGATATTCGGTCAGTTTCACTTCAGCATCTGTAAGTACATACTTAGGCATCCTACGCTTCCATTTAACCATTGTGTATTTCAAGTTCGTTTTAGCTCTGACAACGAAAAAGGAACCTGTCAGGTGTATCCTATATAGTTCCTTAAAAGAATCATAAGCCCTATCGAACATATAATAAGCATTTGGTTCATAATGGATTGAACACATCTCTGTAGAGTCGTGCTTCGATGCCGTGGTTACAGTATAGAAGGCAGGAACTTGTGCTTCAATGTCATATAAGACATGAGCTTTCACTCCTCCTTTCTTTCTTCGGAACTGCGCCCATGGAAATGTGGCTAGACACAACGGAATGGTTATTGAATCAAAAGCGTACTTATTTCCTGGGATTTCCAAGATATTGGTCGCTCGCTTTTCGCAAGCTTCCTTCATTATATAGAATGCGAAGTCTTCAAAGATTCTGTAGTCACGATTCTGATTAGCATAAGCGAGAGTGGCTTTAGCTATTGAATTGCGTCCCAAACCAAGATGATACTGCTTAGCTCGGTGTGCTTCAAAAGCCACAATTAAGTCGCGAAGACTCTCACGATTGCTCAGTTGTCCGAACATCATAGCAAGCAGCTGATTCCAGCAGGTGAATTGCTTCACGTAGCGATTGCCATCATACTTGCGAACGAAGTTGTTGAACTGGGTTCTGTTCAGAAAAGCGGTAAGTTGAGCGAATACGTATTTATCTTGGTTCATAAGCGGCCTTCAATTTGACCGCTAAGCTACGAATTCAAATCCGTTTCATTCTAAAGGACTGCTTAAAAGACTGTATTTCAATAATTTCAAAGACCGATTAGCCAACTTTTATTGGACAGTAGTGTTATAAACTATCATTTCATTCCATCATTATGAGTCATTCGGCAGACAATCCCTGTATTTTTCCGTTTGAACTCATCATTTTTTATACCATCGGCTTCATTGGAAAGCCGATTTTTTCATTTTCCACCACAACTGAAGACACTACATTCGCCATGTGGATGCCGAAGAAAATATACAGGATTTCGGTCAATCTCGTCCTTGCCTTGATTCGTTTCAAACCATAGTGTTCCTTCTGCGTTCCGAACGAACCCTCCATCTTTGTCGCCCTCACTCTCGCCAATCTTTGCAGATGAAGATTTATGGCTGACACAAGGCCAGTTAGCGGACATATATTGTACTACCCAACAGAATATCAGCCAACATATAGATAATATATAAAGATGGAGAACATTCCACAGGGGCAACTAACAAGAAATTCTTGTTAGTTCGCCAAGAGGGCAATCGACAGGTAAAGCGCAACATTGAGCCGTGAACGCAACTTCTATCAACAGCTGACGATGGTAACAGATACCATGTCCTCAATTACGCAACCAGCAGTTGCGCAATTCAATGGGCCATCACAGTCAATTACGAAATCAGTGATTTCGCAATTTAACGGACCATCAAATATTCGGTATTGATGTACCGATGATGCAAATCTCTTCCAAAAAGAGATAATACCGTTTTCTGGTCTGTTCATTTTGAATTCTATTTCAAATACCCGAAATCCTTAAAGAAAGCACTGTCCGTATAAGCGATCATTGTCCTATGCGTCGTAGCCTTTATTGTGTTTGCACATCTTTGCCCTGGGAAGTAAGAGAGTTCATCACTAAGACTGTATGTTCCTTTGGCTTTACTTCCTTTTTTATTTTCTTGAAAACAAGGCTCAGAAAACGTATTTAACGTGAGTTCGAAATAAGAATAAATATATTTCAGTGATAATTAGAAACATAGCGATAAAAGTATTAAATTTATAGTGCCGAATTATAAGATTTAAACGATTACCACTATGTTTCCGGAGTCTAAAATTACAGAGATTTATTATATGGCCGATGATTTTTGCAAGGAATTTGCTTTGCAACAGGAAAAATATATGATTGAGGACAAGAAGACCAGGCATCGTAATAAACCCAACCGTATGAGTGATGCCGAGATTATGGTTATTTTAATCCTGTTCCACTCCGGTGGTTTCCGTTGTTTCAAACATTACTACAAGGAGTATGTCTGCAAACATCTGAAACACCTTTTTCCGCGTCAGGTTTCCTATAACCGTTTTGTGGAACTGGAGAAGGAAGTATTACTTCCCCTGACCATCTTCATCAAAAAAGTCCTGCTGGGAACCTGTACCGGTATCAGTTTCGTCGACTCCACTCCCTTGCGTGTATGTCGTAACCAAAGAATCCTGATTCATAAGACATTTAAAGGACTTGCCGAGCGTGGGAAATGTTCTATGGGATGGTTCTTCGGATTCAAGCTACATCTGATAATCAATGACAAAGGAGAGATACTCAATTTCATGTTCACGCCTGGAAACGTGGATGACCGGGAACCGTTGAAACAAGGAAAGTTTCTGGAAAACATCAAAGGAAAACTATGCGCAGACAAAGAATATATCGGTCAGGCTTTATTTGAGAACCTCTTCCTTAATGGCATACAGCTTGTCACTAAAGTTAAAAATAATATGAAGAACTCACTGATGAGTGTCGCTGACAAGATTCTGCTC
>ULWY01074137.1_pt1 | contig 27152 bp, 28 predicted proteins | sample 1960761 | NCBI WGS metagenome assembly ULWY01 (sample SAMEA4835824, study PRJEB28245) | human gut metagenome | biome: gut microbiome; material: fecal sample | place: Denmark | collected 2008 | reverse complement strand
AGTGTGATGTTTGTGGTAAGGATTATTGAGGTAGACATGGATATACACTTTCAAATAATCTTTACGATTTAAAATTATGTGTATGTCAAGATTGTTTTGATAAAATCTCGAAAGGAAGATATAATGCGTAAACTACCTGAAAAGATTACAGAAGATAAATTGTTTACTTACTATCTAAAAAATCATTATGATGTATTAATGGATTTTAAGATGTTTACCGAAATGGTGAAAGAATTTACAAATACAGAAATTATAGATGAGGAATAAATATGTTCTTATACCCATATAAAATATTTGCAATATCAAAGAATAAAAGGTTGTTGAATATAAAACAACAATACAGAACTGTAGGAATTTATGATGTAGATAAATATAATTATACTGACGTTCTAAATATTGTTGAAAAATATCCTTCTGATGATTATAGAATTTCTGTAATGCTTGGTAAGGTGTGTGGTAATACTAGATTAATATGCTTAGACTTAGATGATTGTTTTGACGAAGAGACTGGAGAAATGGAACCTTCAACTAAGGAATTCCTTGAGGAGTTCAATGAGTCAGAATACGAAATTAGCAGTAGTGGAACTGGTGTTCATGTGTACGTACTAACCAATATGGATATCGAAACATTTATAGTTAAGAACTTAGAAGGCTGTAAATCTTTCGAGTGCTATACTGGAGATAGACATATAGTAACAACATTCTTTGATTTTCAAGAAACTAATTTGAGAATTGGAAAGCACGACGATTTTATTAAAAATTTGTATAATAGAGTAAAAGAACTTAGAGAAGCTAAGCTCAAAGAGAGTACTCTAGTTACGAATGCAAAGAATGTATTCGATGGAACTGTAATTAAAACAGAACAGGATTTTAATAGTAAAATCTATAAGAGAACTCCAGTTACAGATATGTATACTTTAAGAGGATTAGGGTTTAAAGACCCTATGATTATATCCGTAATAGACGAAAATCCTGATGCGGTAGACCAATCAGCACATGACGCTAAATTAATAAGAAAACTTATGTACTATACTCTATCTTTTGATTCTGCTTGGGAAATGGCTAAGAAGACTAACTATTATAAAGCTAAGGATGATAGACATAAACGCAAGTTTAATGATGAAAAATATATACAAAGAACCAAAAATCTAATAGAAAGAGGTTGGGATTAATATGCAAGATGATACTACTCCTATAATGACATGCTCCTATGCAAAAGCTTTGAAGCGTAAATTTATCAAAGGACAGTTAAAAGATAGATTAGAATTAAGAAAAGACATATTAAGACATCTTTGTCAATGTAAAGAATGTAGACTCGAGTATATTCAAGAGAATTCTAATATTAATGGAACTACTTTTAATCTATATAAAGAGATTAAGGAGCTTGTAGCTGCGTATAAAGAAGCTAATAAAGATGAAGATGTAACAATTGAATTAAAATTAGTTCATTCCGAAACTGGCGACTGTATGGACTTCCATATTATATTTACTGAAAAGCCTACTTATTATTGGAAAGCTGCAACAAGTTTTAATGTTGATAAATTAATGAAGTTACAAATATTCCGAGACTTATGTGTAGAATTTGAGGATAATGTGGATAAGGAGGATGGAGAAGAGATTGCAGACTTTGTCCACTATTTAATATGTAAATTCGCTAGAGATATCGATTATTTGGAAGATTGTTATAACAAAGAAACGGAGGAATAGTATGAGGAGACAGTATTACGATGTAATATTTTGTGATATTGACGACACGTTAATATATGGATTCTGGACTGATTTAATGAGAATAACTTGGAATATTTTCAGGAGTAATACGTTATCTGATTTGTTAATGTGGTTACAGTATAAATTTAATTTATATAGAGTTAATACCAAGTTAGTACAATTTATAAAAAATCAACATAGTTCTAATACGTATATAAGTAGAGTTATATTTATTACAGTAAGGAAACCAAGTGTAAGTACTCGTAAAATGTTACAAAACATCTTTAGAAGGTATAAACTACCAAATTATTTTACTGTTCATGAATTAGCTTCCGATAATGCAGCTCTTGATAAAACTGCAGAAACATTAGACATATTATCCCATTTAGACAAAGTAGAAGATAAATATAACTGTTGTTTTATAGATGATAACAAAGACGTTCGCAAATCAATAGAACGTAATCTAGAAATAGATACTTTTGACCCTATAGCTATGAGAGAAGGATTGATAGGATAATGAAAATAACTAAATATAAATTATTACCAACTCAATATAATTTTCTCTTTGGCTTTGATAAATCAAAATTAGAAGAGCAAGAAATATACAGGGATGTATCCTTATATCAAGGAGGATTCACGTGCAAGAAAGCTAATGCTGAATGGTTGAGTCCTACTGGCTGGAAGCGGTTAGACGAGTTAACTAAGGATGACCTAATGGCAGTTTACCACAGGGATGGAACTATAGAATTTGAACATCCTAAAGAGATATTTAAGTGGAATGCTGATAAATGGTATGAGTTTCATACTAGAACCTTACACCAAGTAAACTGTCCAAACCATAAAATGTACACAATTAAAGATGGTAAGGAACATATTCAGTCAATGACCGAATTTCATGAAGAACACCAAGAGAGTAAAAATGGTCATAGAGGTAAATTTGTAACAACTTTTTCTCAAAGAGGAATAAAAACTGGATTAACAGAAAATGAACTTCGAATATTGGTTGCTTACCAAGCGGATGGATACGATTACGTTACTTCGGATTGGAATGTTGCGTTTCATTTTTGTAAAGAAAGAAAATATAAGAGACTACTGTATTTATTGGACAATTTAAAAGTTCCTTATAAAAAAGGCAAGCTAAAATCTAACGAATATAGAATTTACGCTAAAATTAAAGATGGTTTAAAAATAAAAATATATCCGAGAGAATGGTATCAGCTCGACTCTTCGGAATTAAAAATAATTATAGATGAATGTTCTTATTGGGATGGTTCACAAGGGAGACATAATTCATATTACACATCAATAAAAGAGAATGCTGATTTTATTCAATTTGCTGGAAGTGCTTCTGGATATAGAACCACTATATTTACGAGAACAAGACCATCTGTTAGCGATTCTAGTAAGTCCGTAACGAAATATAGGGTAAATTTTAATACTAATACAATGCCCTCTCTTTATGCGACAAGAAATAAAGCTGAAATAAAAGTTTATAATGCAGAAAGAGGAGAAGCTAAATATTGTCCATCCACCTCTACTGGACTCTGGTTGTGCCGAGAATTTAATCAAATAACAGTAACTGGTAACTCAGGGAAAACTTTCTGCGGTTCCTTGAGAGGATTATTATTTGCCCTTAAATGGGCTGGTTGCTCTGGATTAGTAGGTGCTGCTACTCAAGACCTTCTCGATGGTACTACTAAACAGAAGTATCTAGAACACATGGAAAATATTGGTTTTAAAGAAGGTGTTCATTGGTGGTATGAAGATAGGAAAAATACTATTAAATTTATTAATGGCTCAACTATTAAGTTTAAAACTTTATCGGATTGGACACAATTTCGTTCTACAGAATTTACTTGGATTGAAATAGAGGAAGCTTCGTTAATCGATGAAAAAACGTTTAAAGAATTAATGGCTCGTATTCGTGAAGCTAAAAAGTATACTTGGGAGGGATACTATAGAAGTATGTTCTTGCATACTAACCCTCAAGGAAGTAGAGGATGGATTTATAAATTCTTCCATAATCCTAAGACTAAGAAAAAGAATTACAGAGCAGTTATTGCTGCAACTCAAGAAAATTACCACCTAGGAACTGGATACGTAGCTGACTTGAAAGATTTGTATAGCGCAGACGAAATAACTGAACTATTAGAAGGTGTTGATAACGATAACGATAATACGATAGCATTCCCTTATTTTAATAGTAAGAATATAGTAGAAGATATAAAATTCAATAAAGAATCAACACTTATACTAACCTGCGATTTTAACTATAATCCTATGTGTTGGTATTTAGAACAATTTTACGATGGTAAGTGGTACGTTTTAAAAGAATTAATTGAACAGAATGTAACAACAAAACAAATGTGTGAGATTATTCAACCTATTATAGATAGTTATGGTGTAAAAACACTAAGAATAATGGGGGATTCACATGGGCGTGATAAGAAAACAAATGGTTCTGATTATTCTGTTATGGTATCACATTTTGATAATGCTGGTTATGATGTAGAATTATATGTACAGAAAGCTAACCCTTTAATTAAAGATAGATTAGCAGTACTACGCAGATACATTCGGAATGGTGCTGGAGAGGTTAGATTATTTGTTGATTCTAGCTGTAAATGGCTATTATATAATTTTGAAGAATGTAAAAATCAACTATCAAATGGTGGCTTAAAATCACCTACAGAAAATGAAATTAAAAACGATGATAGTAAAAGATTTTTAATTCACCCAATAGATTCGATTTCTTACCCAATGCATTATTATTCTAGATATGCAGACATTACTGGAGCAGAGGGTTTGTAAATTTTTATTACTAATCTATATACAAAACTAATTTAAAGTACTATAATAACTTGGAGGTTATTTATGGAAGAAATCACAACAACGAAAGAACAGTGGTACGACCTGACTAAATATAGAGACGAAATAGCTAGTTTTGTTAAGTCTAAAAAGACAGACTTGGACATGACTTCAAAAATGTCTAGAAACTACGACGTATTATATAGCAATATTTATGCAGGTTCAGAGACCGAAAACATTCAAAGATACCCGCATGCTACAGAAGTATATAAGACTTATAAAACAGCTCTAGTATCTTCTTGTCTATCTGGGTATTCTGCTCTGTGTGTTTATAATGCTACAGATACTCATAGCGTTATGAGCATACCTAAAGTTAAAGATGCTTTAACTAAACAATATAAGAAATCAACTTTAATTGAATTACTTACATTTTACTTAGATGATTTCATCTTAAAAGGTGAACAAATCGCTTTTGTTAAATGTAAGACTAACGAAGAATTATACAGAACTAAAGAAACCTTAATTGATGCTGAAACTAATGAGCCTGTAGCTCAATTCAAAATGATTAAAGGTTTGGAGTATAGAAACATTGAAGTTGAACGAATTGACCCACTAGACTTTTTTGTTGATGCGTATGATTATTTCAGAGACCCTAGGGGATGTGTAAAAATTATCAGAAGCTATATTACAGCAAAACACCTTTTAACGTCTAATGAATATCCTTTATTAACAAAAGAGGAAAGGGATTTAATCGTCGATTATAGCGCGAAGAACGGAGATAGAATGTTCTCGACTATATTCAATTGGAGAGCAAGAGACGTTCAAAAATCTATAACTAACCAAGGTAATATCGAAGTATTAACGTTTATAGGAGATTATATCACTTCTGATAACAAAGTACTATCTAATATTACGGCTACAGTAGTTGGTGGATTTTTAGCTAATGTAAAATACAATCAAGTCAATACAAATAGAATTATTTATGCTCCTTACGTAATAGATAAAGACACTCATAGAGGTATATCACCTATTGCGAGCTGCTTACCTGTTAATACTTTAATTAATAGAGCTTGTGATATGTTACTTACTGCATTAGATAACTCTTGTAACCCTTGGATTATTTATGCAAAAGGTAGTATTAATGGTCAGCAAGATATGAAATCTAGACGTAAGAAAAGAGAATTAGAATATATTGATACAGCTGATAAACCAGGTTTTTACGTACCTCCATTCAATGGACAATTAGCTATGCCATTCTTAGAAACTATACTTCAACAATCTAAGAATATTTTAGGATTAAACAATTATACGACTGGAGATACTTCTGGTGCTGTTAGAACTGTAGGAGAAACTGCAGTACTAAACCAAAACATCAATAGTAGGCAAAGAATAGAAACTGACCCTTATAGTTATAATTTCTTATTACCACTATTAAATACATATTATGCTTTAAATAGAGAATTGGCTCTAGTACATAATAAACCATTAGATGATATTTTTATGGATGAAACCATTAATATAGATATCAGTACTAATGCTTCTAGAGCAGATAAAGCTGGAGAATTTAATAGGTTGACACAAATGCTACAATTACCAATTGCTCAAATGATGTTCTCTAATTTCACTCCAGAACAAAATACTTTAGCTATCAGATACTTATTAGATAAAGCAGAAGTTGGAGACTTAGATAACATCCTGCAATTAAAAGATAGTGTTGGTAACACTCAATTCCCTACAGATATTGATATGAATGATAATAGTAATAACAGAAATAATATACAATAAGCAAAGGAGATTTTAAATGTCAGAAGAACAAATTAAAAATGTTAATGAGGAAATTACAACTCAAGAAACTACAACTACACAAGAAGAAACTACAACAGTGGAAACTGAAAAAGTTGAAACTGTAGATGAATCTAAAAAAGAATCACAACAAGAAACTACAACTACAGAAACAGATGTCAAGGATGATGTGGAAGGCGAGAAAGAAACTACTGATGAAGAATCATCAAACAAAACAGATGATGTAGTTGGAGAAACAACAGGAGAAACGGAACAGACACAAGAAACAGAATCAACTCCAGAGACAGAAGAAATGCAACAAGAATCTTTAGAAGAACTAAAAGCTAAGATTCAAGAAATGGAGGATGCCAACAAAGAAAGAATTTCTCTTAATGAATTCTACGAAGCAGAAAATAAAGCTAATAAGGAAATGGAAGATACAGTAGCTAAAGTTAAACAAGCTTTTACTGAAACTTTAAAACAGTATCAAATCCCTTTAGATAAACCTCTAGAAGAATTAAAGAAAGAAAATCCTGCTCAAGCTGCTATTGTAGAGAGTGTGTATAATCAAGCTATGAATACTATTGCTAATAAGCAAAAAGAATTACAAGACTCACTCGTAGAAAAACAGAATAACTTGGTAATGGACAAAGCAGCTAAAGTATTTAAAAAATATGAATTAACTACAGAACAAAAAATCCAAGCTGCAGGTACTTTCGCAGAAATTATGAGAACTGTAGGTTTTGCGGATTTAGATGAAGATTTAAAACGTAAAGTTGAATTATGCGTAGCTGATGCTATAATGAAATGTCCTAAGACTGTAGAACCTCCAGTTGAACAACCTCCTGTGGCAAACCCTCCTGTAGTCGAAACTTCTACAGAATCAGTAGATGAGGTTAAGGCGAAAAAAGAAGAAATTAAAAAGGTTCAAGATGCAGAACTTGAAGATGAATTATCTGGCGGAGTAGGTAATAAAACAAATGCGCCACATATAACAGTAGAAAATGTTCTAGGTGTATTTTCAGGTTTATCTTCTAGAGAAAGAGCTGCTTTCTATAAAGAACACATGGATATTATTAATGAAGCTTGCAAGAAAATTCAACGTGGATAAGGAGTGAATATGCTAGATAGAATAAAGACAGCCTTTAAAATTTTATTTAACGTTGCTAAGGATGAAGTAGAGGAAATTAGAAATCTACAACCGACAGAAGATGATTATACACAAGGTGAGATTATGGGTTCTTTAGCTATAGCAACAATGGCAGCCATGGGTGTCCCTACTGCTGCAGTAGAACAGGAGGTAATAGCACGAGTTTGTGCTTATGCTCTAAGAGATTTAAAAGATGGAATTAAAAGTGATAATAAATTAATTATTCATAGAGTTATCAACGAAATTAGAGAAACTAGAGCTATGAATTAATAACAACATAAATCCTAGTAAGTGGCTAGGTTACCGTTTAAAACTACTATGGTAGAATACGAAGTAATCGTGGGTTTTGGTAGAAGGTCGAGAACGGTATAGATTAAAGGTAAAATAAGGAGGAATAAAATATGCCTTTTACAGATGCAGACAATTCATTAAATGACGTATTAGCAACTAAGATGCAATTAATCTTAGACCAACCGATGGCAGACTTATCTGGTTACTTAGTAAACAACGACTTTGAAGGTGATTTCTTTAGAGTTGGTGCTACAGTTAACATCACTAAACCAGACCCATCTTCTGTAAAAGTAGAAGTAGGTACTGCTAAAGATGATGCTAGATTAGCTGGTGGAGATTTGAAATTTGAAAAATCTACATTAACAATCGATAAGAGAGCTGTATATTCATTTATCGTATCTGATATTACTAATGCAGAAGGTAAATGGAATTACGAATCTGGCGGTTTAGATATGGCTGCTCAAGAATTGAGAAAAGCTCACAACTTAGAAATTGCTAATTTAGTAGCTAACGACACCACCGTAAAAAGAATTGGTACTCCAACTGCTCCTATTGAAGTAGCTGATGGTGATGACCTTTACAAAAAAGTTATCGTAAAAATGTACTCAACTCTTTATAATACTGGTGCTATTACAGCTTCTGGTCAAGTTACTTTTGGTTCTAACCCTCAACAAAAGAAAGCTACTAGAGCTGGTTTAATTATGCCACAAGAAGGTTATTCAGAATTATTAACTTCTAAATACTTTACTGATAGAAGCACTGTAACTGCAGATGATAGAATTGAAACTGCAGATATTCAAAGAGTCTTAGGTATGGATGTTGCTATTGAACCGTCTTTGTCTCAAGATGCTGAAAGAAAAATTACTGTAGCTTCTTTAGCAACAGATGCTTTTGTAATTATCGCTGGTACTAGAAACTGCGTAACTAAAGCAGGTAAAGTATTAAGACCAGAATCTATGAGAAATAAGGATAGATTTGCTACTAACTACGAAGGTTTAGAGATTTATGGTATGAAAGTATTTTCACCAGAATCTGCTGTAGTTGCATTCGTTAAAATTGCAGCTGCTGGAGCCTAATCTATAGTAGGTAGTATTCTTTTTATTGGAGGGTAGTTGTGCATACTTCTACCCTTTTTTCTTTTAAATACAAAGGAGAATTTTAATGTTAGTAAAAGATATGTATGACAAGCTCGCATTAAATACGGGCTTCCCAATATACACAAATGATACTGATGCTCCAGATATTAATAGATATTTACTTGCTATGCTTAATGAAGGATTATACCAAACAATTTCCAATATTTATTTATGTAATAACGTATTGGAGAAGAAGGATACTTTAACTACGGTAAAAGGTAAATCTGAATACGGTATAAATGGTATAATTAAGCATATTTCAATGTACGATAAAACAGGTAAGAAAGTCAGAGATTTACCTTATTTGTATGATAAGAATCCTTATGACGAATCTGAAAGTGAAGGTACACCTAGAGGTTATGTTATCAGGGGTGGTTATTTAAAATTAATAGATACTCCAGACGATACATATACTTTAAAAATGATTATCTCTACTACAGATTTAGTCTTTTCTGATAATGACACAGCTAGAAGTACTATTGAACATATTAATGATACCGTGTGTGCAAGTGATGAATTCTGTAATATCGTAGTATGCGCTGCTACAGCTTTAACTTTTGCAAGATGTCAAAACGCCAACACTCAAATATATGCTCAACTTACAGATACTAAAACTAAATTATTCATAGAGCAGGATAGCGCAAGTATGGAAGGTATTAGAGGTTACAATAAAAACGGTGGACATTATGATAATGAAACTGGATTGTTAGGAGGTTTTGACTGGTAATGGCTGATTTTGTTAAAAAAGATAGTAAGCCTGTTAAGAATAATGGTTCTTACATTTTTGCTGATTTCAGCTACGGCTTATATTTGTTAGATACTCCTAGGTCTATAGTAGAGCAACTTACTTCTTTAGCTCTTATCGGAGGGCAGAATGTATTCGCAGAAAAGGGGGCATTAATACCTCAATACGGATACGTTATAAATGCAGAGATGCCTGATGAAGAAAAAATTATTGCAGTTACTAGAGATTCAAAAACGAATACTTCTGTATTAATTATCACTTTATTAGGCAATGTTTATTATTATACTCCAAGTCAAGGATTGAAGAAATATAAGACTAAATTCGATGTAATATCTACCGACTTAGTAACAGCTAGACACGGAAAGAATATGATTGTATATTCTGACGGTTCGGCTAAACTGTTTGGTGGCTATTATAGCGAAGCAGAAGCTGTTCAGTTAGACGCAAATGTTCCTATAGCGGATTTTACAACTTACTATGAACTGACTATACCTAAAACTTCCATAGATTATTATTGGATAGGTAAAGAATTATGTATCAATGATACAGATAATATGACAGTAATCGCAGTAATTACTCCTCAAGACGACTCTGATAACATTATAGTAAGAACTACTATCAATGGTGAACATAAGGTTTATTCAGGTAATGTAATCGTTTCTGAAAAGACTTTATTACCAGTAGACTTAAATTATCAACCAGAGGGAGAAGGTGAACCTGCACCTATAGTGCCTGAAATTATGGATGTTTGTGCTAACAGGCTATTCATAGCAACGGCAGATGGAACTGTATATTATTCTCAAGTCGGAGTGATTGACGGTTTTAGTCAATCTTTAGGAGCTGGATATTTTAGAGATTTCTATAATGATACTTCTAAAATATTATCAATAGAAGATTTTCTTAATGGTGCCTTAATCGTTAAGCAAGATGGTATCTATCACGCAAAAGTAAATAACGCTTCGAGCTCTTCTGTAGCATTGAATAGTAATACTTTAACTATTCAGAAGATTTCTCAAATAGGACAAGAATATGCTACAGACCACGTTATTGTTAGGGAACAAGTGTATGCTTACGATAGTAATAGCGGTTCTATAGTTCTAGCAGCTTATTCTAACGTATTCGGTAGCTTAGTTGCTGGTAAAACTATAGTTAGTAGCGAATATTTGAACGCTCAAAATGCTGGCATATTTAACACTAAAAGAGCTTTAACTTATAACGCAGAAGCAGAGGTATTCATATTATATTATGGTGAAGATTTAACTAATGGTATAGTATTAACTAAAGTAGGTTCGTTATTTCCTAGAAAATTAGATATTCCTATCGACCAGTTTGTAGGATTCAATCAAGGTGTATTGGGTATATCTAATGATGGTAGATTATTACAAGATTTCAAACGTAATACAATTATACCTAATGTTGTACCTGTAGCTGATTTCGAAGCTATCGGATTAAGGGATAATAGGCTTACCGTTAGTTCCATATTAGAAGTTACAGAGTTAAACGGAATCGAATATATCGTATCAACAAATAATGCTGATTCTAGTTACCAAAAAATTCAGCCTTATACTAATGTAGGAGTAGATAAAGTGGTATTACCACCTTTAATTTATTCTGATAGGAGTATCGATGCGATATATCCTAGCTATGAATTAGAAACTAAATGGGCAGAAAAGAAAGCTAACGTAACACGAATATATGCTCCTATGAGTGGTAGGAGTGGAGTTAGTATTTCAATTCAATTTCCAACAAATGAAGTTTTTTGCTTGTGTGCGTTAAGATTACCAGATTTCAGTCAAGGAGAATAACTATTATGAAATATAGACAATTTACTCATGATGATTGCATAAAATATGCAGAAGATTTAGCAGATTGCTATAAATGCAATAGATATGTCTTAGATAGTCAATCTCCTCTTGACTTATCTATTTCACATAATGCTAGTAAATTTATAGATTCTTACGTGAGCGGTCTGGATTCTAGTGTGTTAGGAATATTCGATGACAATGAACAATTCTGCTATGGTGTAATTATATACGATAGCATTAGATTTGCTAATAGGAATTCTGCACAGGTTCATATCGTTACAGACAAAGCAATTTGGGGTAAACGAGGGCGAGACCTATATGATAGAATAATAGATGAAGGATGCTTTCATGTCCTTTATTGTGAAATTCCAGCTATAGCAACTCATGCTATAGGTTTATGTAAAAGACTTGGATTTAAGAAAACTGGTTATATACCTAACGTAATTCCTTACGTGAATTCAAAAGGTCAAGAAAGAATGTATGATTATCAAATCTATACATTCGAAAAAGAGATGGTATTTTAGGAGGTGAAAATTAAGTGCCAAGATTTAAAAGAAAAAAGATTACTGTAGATGAAGCTGGAAGAAAGCACGGATTTAGAAGTGGTTTAGAAGATACATTTCAAAAGACTTTAGAATCTTTCGGGATAGACCCTAAATATGAATCGATAAAACTAGATTATGTTATTCCAGAAAGCAAGCACGTATATACACCAGATTTTCCTGTATCTCCACATATCGTTATAGAAACCAAAGGTCGATGGGTTTTAGAAGATAGACAAAAAATGTTATTACTCATAGAGCAATATCCAGATATAGATTTTAGAATAGTGTTTTATAATGCTAATCAAAAAATTAAAAAAGGTTCAAAAACTTCTTATGCGGATTGGTGTGATAAACACGGAATTAAATGGTCTCATAAAATTCTTCCGCAAGAATGGATTTATGACATTTTCGAAGATATTGCTAATTCTCAAAGTAATATTTAATGTTAATCTTTTATAACAATATGTTTATTAATTTCGTTTAGTGTAGTATAATGATTTAGACTACATTATTCAACTATGATTAAAAGGAGTAACTATGGCAAAAAAAGCAAAACTTCCACAAACCGATTATAGTATTGGTGGCAGGGATATATCAAATACAGCTATTCCCGCCTATCAAGCTAATATAGGTAGAATGGAAAATTATTTAAATGACCCACAAGGTCAGATTGACAGTTATTTAAACAAGTATTATGATAATACTACGGCTCAAAGTGATTTTTTGCGTAATATGCAAAGAGTTATGGCAAACACTACAGCTAATAACTATGCAGCTACTGGCGGTGGTTATAGTTCTGCTGGACAACAATTCTATGATGATGCACAACGTTACTATAATGACTTAGGTTCTAGATTGTATGATGCTGGAGTGCAAAGCTCTGCAAGTATGGCAAATCAATATTTCAATAACCTATTAAATGCTAATTCCTCATACGATGAAGCTTATAAAAACGGACAAACCTATCATAACACCGAGTTATACAACGCTCAAGTAGACCAAGCAAATAAGAATCAATTAGGTAGTACACTAGGGAAGGCAGGTCAAGGATTAGGTTCTATCCTAATGACAAACCCAGTTACTTTTGGTATTGGTGCTGGCTTAACAGCTCTAGGAACTGCTGCCAATAGTATATATGATACAAATGTTGACTCTAGTATATTAGGTGCTGGAGCTTCTCAAAACCGAGGCGTTGGAGCTAGTGGAGGGGCTTATTATAATCCTTGGAATACTACGTTCAATAATATACTAGGAGGAATGCGAAATTACGTAAACAATACTCCTACTGAAAAAATTCCTGCTTGGATGCGAACTTGGGCTACAACTTTGAATAACCAAGAAAGTAAGTAGGTGATACATGAATACTAATCAAATAAAACAAATGATAGTAAGAATAGCTAAAGAGGAAGGATTAGACCCTAATCTTGCACTAGCAGTAGCTAAACAAGAATCTGGATTTAATCCTAAAGCTCGTTCTGGTGCAGGAGCTGCAGGTTTATTTCAACTTATGCCTTTTCATTGGAGAAAAATGGGTATCGCTAACGACCCATATAATCCCGAGATGAATGCTAAGGCTGGCATTAGATTGCTTAAGAGTTTTATAAAAGCTAACAACGGAGATGTTTCTTTAGGCTTAGCTGCATATAATGCGGGTCAAGGTTCAGTTAATAAATATAATGGAATACCTCCATATAAAGAAACTCAAAACTACGTTAAGAACATCATGAGCAATTATAAAGGTAAACCTGCAAGTAGCATTAAAGTTACTGGAGCAAATTCTACAACAACTACAAAACAAGGAGGTGGTCAAATGGTCGATTATCCACAAACTACATACAGTTATAATCCTACTGGTTATTCTAATAGCGAATTACTTACTACTGCTGTCAGTGATACCGATTTAATTAAAAAATACGATATGGCTTACAGACTAGGTATTTTATCTAAAGAAGATTATGCTAATATTCTTGGAGTATCTCCAGACAATATACCTAATACTTCAGGATTAACAGATACTGAAAAAGAAATACTTAATAGAGAATATGGAATCAAAACAGAAGATTTGCAAAACGTATTAAGTCAAGGGCAAAATGCTTTGTTGCAAGCTCAACAACAATCTAACGCTGGTGTAAATATGTATGATTTATTGAATCAAAGATATCAAGAGTATGCAAATATAATAAATCAAGACCCTAGATTGAGCAATAAATATGGATATTATTTAGACCCTCAAAAACTAGCTTTAAGCCAAGGCTTGGAAAATGCGTCTAACTTAATGGCACAATTTACAGGTCTACCAGCAATTCAACTTCCGACCTACGAAGATATTGCGAAGCGCCAATATCAAGCTAGAATAGCCAACGAAATGGGTGTACCATACGAAGATTATATGGCTGCAATAACTAATAAAATTAAATTTGATAGCGCTGTAAAGCAACAAGAAATAAATAATATGATTGAAGCTATGAAACAATACGGACTATCAGACCGAGAAATTGCAACTCAACTATCTGCCTTATCTCAAAAAGGTTTAGACGCTTTAACTAAATCTGCAGAGATAAATGCAGACTATGGTAAAACTGTAGGCGGAGATTATATTACTGCAGTAGGTGATACTAAGAGGTCAATGATTGAAAATGAAGCACAGTTAGATAGATTGAGAAGAGAAAATGCTGTGAAAGCTCTTCAATCTCAAATAGAAGCTAATCGAGCAATTGATGTGCAAAATCTACAAAATGTTGCAAATAAATATAATACCGATGTAACTGCTGGTGTTACAATGAGAGGTCAAGATACTAATTATAATATTGCAGGTATGCAACAACCGGCTAAGAATTTAACTTCTGTAGGTAATTTCTATGCTAATACTTCACCAGTATTTGGTTACACACCGCAACAACAAAGTGGTATGGTTAATTTATTACCTAACGCTGGTAGAAATCTTTTTATTGACCCTAATGCAACTCCACAACAGGTGCAAAATGTATTATTCGGTCAATCTCAAGAAGGACAAATTCAAAACAATCCTAATGCTCCAAAAGCTTTTAATATGTTCAACCCTCAACAGAATATATTTAGTAAGTTATTTGGCAGCATAACGGGTGGTAATAATTAGAGGAGATTCTCATAATGGGAATGAATAACAATATAATTAATAATCCTAACAATGGCGGAGTTTATCTTCCGCCTGCGTTAGGTGCTAATATCAATATACCTCAAGTTCAAACTAATCCTAATAGCTTTAACAACCTTCCTCTAGACCAGAGGTTACAAATAGTTAATGCTGCAAATAATCAACAGCAGCAAGTAACTAGTGCTCCGCAAGGTAATTATACAGTTGGAGGTTTGTTAAATAACTTTGCTAGAAATGTTAATGATATAGGAACTGGATTAACAAACATTGTAGCTCACCCTATAAATACAGGAAGAGCGATAGGTTCTATGTTGGGAGATTATGCTTATAATGAATTAGCTCCCTTACCCGTCTGGCAAAGACCTATCAGGGCGGGATTAGATACGTTAGTGAATTTACCATTATCTACGTATAATGTAACTTGGCAAGATATGGTTAATGCTGGTACTAATGCCAATGAATGGAGAGATTTAGGTAAGCAAGCTATACAGGGAGCTTATAATAGACCTGCGGAAGCTTTATTAGACGCAGTATCATTGGGTGCTGGTAAAGTTATATCAAAAGCTAGTAAAGCTGGTAAGGCTGCAAATCAAGCTACTGAATTAATAGACAAGGCGTCAAAAGAAGTAAATTCTGGTCTAACAGCTTTAGAAGGTTCTTTTAAAAAGATAGCTCAAGATTATGGTACTGATAATTTGACAAAAGCTGTAGAAGCTTTAGAAACAGGTAAAACTGTAACTGGAGATGTTAAACAAGCTACAAAAGCTTTATCTCAAGCTTCTGATGTTTATGGAGAAATTGTTAATAAAGTATCTCCTAAAACTGCGGAAAGTCCTAAATGGCAATCTATTAATCAGGCTATCTTGAGAGAAAGAGAAGTAGCTGGAATACCTTCTACTTATCAATCAGTTCAAAAAGAAACTCAAGTTTATAAAGACTTAATAGATAATACCAAAAGTACACCAAAAGATGTCTTGTCTAAAATTCAAACATATCCACACTCTATGCAAAATGGATTGGATTATTTGAGTAAAGTTACTGGAAAATCTATAGATGAATTATCGGATAAATTGCCAGTAGTTGTAAGGAAAACTGAAAATAATTCAGATTTAACTTATAAGGCAGATGAATTAATTAAAGGTAATGAATCTTTTGCCAATCAGCCTAAAGCTTTTCAAGATGAGTTAGTTAACCTATTTGGAGAAGAATCAATACCAGAATTAAGAAATTTAACTGGTAGAGAATTATATGACATAACAATAGAAAAAGTAGGTGATACCAGAAAAGCTTCTGACTTATTATCAAGCAAAGGTATAAAAGGTATTTCTGAAACTTCTGATATAATTGATGGTACAGACAATCTAACTTCTAATGTTAAATTATTCAATGCTACAAAAAGAGGTGGATATAATCCTAAAGATAATACAATTACTTTATTTAAAAATTCTACTCCTGCTACTTTAGAACATGAAGGTATGCATTGGTTGATGAAACAGTTAGATGATTTAGCTCCAGATTCTGATTTGCTTAAATCTGCAAAAACTCAAGTTGGTAAAAATATTACAAAAAAACTTGATAGAGAAAGTTACGAAGCTATATCAGACCTTTACCAAGATTATGTAGAAAAAGGTACTAAATTAGAAAATAATTTAGGAAACGCTTTTGAAGGCTTATATAAAAATACTCCAGAGTTAACTAAAGATGGTTGGAGTGTGCTTAAGGATATGGCTAATGGTGGGGATGAACTTGCAGCTAGTATTCTTAGATATAATGATTTACATAATCAAGGATATATTAAACCTATCACACATGGTCTTGCAGAAGTTAATAAGACTGGTTTAGACGTTGATAGAACCGCTAGAACTATGGCTGGTAGATTTTCTACAAGATTATTCGGCAATGCTAAATATGCAGATATTGCTAATGAATTAGCTAAAGGTGGTAAATGGGTTGATACAATGATGCAAACCTACACCGATGCTTTATTAGCTAAAGACTTATTAAACCCTAAAGTTAATAAATTACTAAATAATGTGGACAATTCTAAGAACGTTGCTTATATTAGCAAGGTTGACTTAGAGAACGGTGATTTATCAAAAGCTCTAAGAGAAATATCAGATACCAAATTAAGCGATGATATGATTCCGGTTGATAGAGATTTAGCTAATGAGTTATTAAACCAGTTAGCTATCTCTAGAGGAAGCAATCCATTCGGTAAAGGTACTCTAGCTGACTTATATACAGTTGCTAAAGGTAATATGCTAGCTTCTGGTGGTTATTTAGTTGGCAATGCTCAAACAGGTTTAGCTAATATGTTAATCAATGAAGGATTAAACCCTGTTAATATCGTGAGCGATACTACCGCAGCTCTAAGAACTGGAGGAGATTTAATCAAAAATTTAGGAGTTGATCGTAGATTATCTCGTATGAATCGTAAAGTCAGCACTCCAGCTTTAAAACCTATTGCAGCAATCAATGAACCAGTAGCATCTTTATGGAATATTGCTGATACTAATATGCAGAACTTTTTCGCTGAAACTGCAGCAAATGCTAATTTAAGAAGGAAAGGTATTCCTGTAAATCAAAGAGCTGAATATATCAATAAGTTGGATGATGCCAAACAAATATCTGATTTAATTCAAGATGTAAGATTGACTTCACTTTTAAACCCATCTAGAAGCTTATTACCTCGTTCGGCTCAAGGTATTGCTGGTTTAACTCAACCGTTCTGGAGATGGTATGATACAGCTCTACAGTCTAACATTTATATGTTACAAAAACATCCATACATAGCAAATACTTTACTTATTGATAACTTAAGCAAATTAGGTATGATGCAAGAAGGTGAAGTGCGGAATGGTCTTATGGTTAAATCTGACAAGCCGTTCGTTTCATACAGATTTAATGATAGGATAGGTAAAGTTCAAGAGGTATCCATTGAAGCAATTCCTCAACTAAACTCTTTGAAATTAATCGGAGGATTAGCTGACCTAGTCGCTGGCAAAAGCAATAAGGAACAGGTGGAAACTTTAATAGGTACAAATATCCCTGCTATATCTGCTATCGCTGGAGCTATGAAGGGTGTTAATAAATACGGTAGACCTATTCTTAGAAGTGAAGCTGGTATTAAAGATGCGTATGCAATACAAGGTGATAAACGTTACTATAAGGATGAGAATGGTCAATGGAAAGTCGATGAAAGATTTCATCCTGATGAGCTTATAACCGCTGCATTGAGAGAATTAACTGCTTATCCTACTCTATTCAATAGAACCATACTTCCATTATCTGCAGGGGTTGGTAGTATGATTACAGGACAAGAAGTTAACTATTATAAACCTTACGAAAATTCTTTATTCGGTTCATTTAATCCGAATGCCACTCCTAATATATTATTTGGTGGTAATGTTACTAATCCTTCTGGTGGTCAAGCAGCTACAGATTTATTTTCTGGTCTATACGCTTCTGATTACTATCCAGAAAGAGAAACATTAGGTCGAACACAAAATAGAGCTCTCAATAGGAGTATGATTAGACGAAATATAAGAGAGCAAGTTTACAATATGAGAGGAGGTAATTAGATAAATGGCGGAGCGAATTAGTCGTTTTGAATTACCTAACAAAAATTGGTACGATGAAAAAGGTAGAATCTATAAAGAAGCTTTAATCGAAAACTTCAATGCTATAGAAGCTAAGTTATTAGAAATAACAGCTTTAGATGCCTTTAAAACTGAAATTCCAGACGTATCTACCATAGATTATCCAGATGTAACGCTTGAAAGTCCGAATAATAAGATTATCAATTTAAAATCTTTCTTAGATATAACTAAGGTCGTTGGGTATCCTATCGAGTGTGACTTTAGTGGTACTACAGCTAAAAAGGTTGCATATTGGAATTCTAATGGTGAATATAAGATAATTGAAGATGAAGATACTAATGCTACTTCAAGCAACAAATATGTTTATCTAAACTATGTTGAAAATAAAGTATTTGCAAACAATAGTAGTATAAATCCTGAAAATTCTAATCTTATTGGAGTTTATGTGGGTGGTATAATCAAACATGTCAACTCTTTCAATTATATAGGTATTAATGCCTTATATTATCTATCGAAGATGAGTTTAGATACTTATTCTTACAAGTTTAATAGCGGTACTAGAGACCAATATTCAGGTGAGGATGGTATAGCAAAATCTGGTAGATTGATAGGTGCAGCAGATACCAATACTGGAACTTCTGGAGATAATAATGTAGTATTTCTTGATGTAGGGAGGACTAGCAAATAATGACTTATGATTTTTTTAACACATCTAATTTAGCTTTTGGTAGTAAGTTAACTGCTGCTTTTCGGAGTCTTAACGATTTAGCTAAAGCTGCTGAACAGAATCTAGAACAGGTATTTGCAGACCAAGCTATATACAATGAATATACAAATAAAAACTACCAAGTACCAAGACCAATTGATTTAGGTTCTCCTTGTAGGACTGATGAGATATTTGATTTATTAAATGATTCTGATTTATTTATCAACACACTAGAATATTCTAGTGGTAAAGTTAAGGTAAAAGTAAAATTATTTAATAGAAACAACAATAGAATGACTGCAGGAATTGGAGAGACTACACTAAAAGAAGGATATTGCTATATTAAAGAAGCTGTATCTAATCAGAACCCTGATAGAGAACTATCCTTTTCGGAAGATAGAGATAGTAGTCTCGGGTCTATACTATTTCAATATAGGGTAGATAGTTCAAATGTCGTAAATATCGTTGGGGATGTTTCCAATTTAAGACTTACCCCTTTAGATATCCACCAATACTCAAGCCTATCTAAAGGCGCGACTGTAGCTACTACAGGAAGTTATACTTCAAATAGTTATGAATGCGTTTGTATTATAGGAAGACAAAATAATATAAAAGTTCAACTAAATGGTACTACAGTTCTTCAAGGTCAAGGTGCAGATAATGTAAGGTGTTGTATTTTATATTTAAAACCTAAAGATAAAATTACAGGAACTTACAATAATATTTTTAGAATTAACTATAATCACTAAGGAGGTCGATATTATGGTTAAAAAATTTAGAGGTCAGGTTAAGATTTCGGATGTGCAATCTGAATTTGATGCTATAGTTAATAGAATAAATGATATGGTTGATTCCTATAATGAATCAGAAGGTGTTAAAGATATAGATTATACAGTTGGGGGCGATACTCTCTCTCCTGCTGGATACACTTTAACAATAGGTGGGTTAAAGCAAGTAATGAATACTATGGATGGTTTGGTGTGTGGAGCTAAACCTATAAGATTATCTGCTAATAAAGTAAGACTGACAGATGGTATTCTTATTACTAAGAATGGATTCTTTAGACTACCTCAAACCGAAATAAGTCCAATTCAAGGTAAAACCATATTTTATAATACTTTAACTGGTCAATACCAATGGAACGGTCAAGGTAATAATGAAATCTTAGTACCTGTTCAAAAAGGAGTTAACAAAGATATTCATTATGCAGGCATGGCTAATGAAAGACTGGGAGGATACAAAGGATATAAAATGGGGTATGATACCTATAAAACTGCAGAGGGTGGTACTGCTATATTACACGCTACCAAACTTTACTATACAGCCCCAACCTCATTATTGTTTTATAAAGGCGCATCAGTAAAAGATTCTTCGAGTTTAAATCTCGATATATCAAAATATCCTCATATAGCAGGGATGATTGATAATAAATCTAAAATAAGAATACCAATACCTGTAGGTACGGTTTTTTCTGCTGATGGATTTACTATAGGGCAATTAAATACTGATTTGAATGTCTTTAAACCTTTCCTTGATATCACTTACACTATAGGTACTGGAAGTAGCTTTTATAATCATACTATCACTGTTAATGGTAATAGTGTATCAGTATCTAGTGTCCCAGATTTTTCAGATTTAGTTAAGGTCGAAATGAGTCCAGTGGATTACAGTGATAATTCTCATGAGCCTATTTATCCATCTTTTTACGAATTTACTTTTGGTGTAGATGAGCTCTCTGGTAAAAATGTAATGATTACTAGAGTACTTGATAAAGATGACAAGGAAATGACTAGAATTAATGTTGATTTACCTCAAGATATCAATAATTACGCTGCTAATTGCATATTATTCCGTAAGTTTGGCGATACTAATGCAATATTTACAGAATCTGGGGATACACCTAGTGATGTTCCTGTTAAAGATAGTACATCAATATGGAATGCTGAAAACTATATCTTGTATAATGATAATGTCAAGACGGGAACTCTAGCCGAACAAAATAGTATAACTGTTTACGAAAAACAAACTGTAGCTAGCGATGAAGCTGCTTATAGAATATGCGACATTAATATGTTGAGAGATTCTGTATTCTGCTCGGATTTAGCACATGCTCAAGTTGAAGGTATATCTGGAACTTTTAAGATCACTTCTCAAACCAAATGGAAAAAGCCTGTAGCGCAAAAGTCTACGGATAATCCTAATGGTGAAACCGTTAATACATCAGCAGCCCCTAAGTTTGTCGCAGGTTTGGAGGAATTCCAATTAGAAGGTGAAGGTACAGCTGCGTTAAAATTATTAGGAACTACGGTTGCTTGGAACAGGCAGACTGGTCATAGAAATTTGAATGCTTGGACTCCTATTAATAAATTATTAGTACCAAAAGGTGTCGCAAATCCTTGGAGTTATGAACGAGCAAAAGATAATATGACTAAAGTGTTTAATGTGATAATAACCAAGGATATCAAACAATCAGAGGAGGATAAGTAATGGATGGAATGTATATAGATGCTGTGGTTACATTAGGTAATACTATGAGACATTCTATTAGTATTACTGTAAACGAAAACGCTAAGATATATAGCCCATTTAATCTTAATGGTTATAAAGTGCGTTTCAGAATTCTAGGTAGTCCAACATCTGATGCTAAAGTATTGAAAGAATATATAATTACTCAAAGTACAGATATGGAAACCCAAGGTCAAATAGATAATCCAGATGAAGGTCAATTTGTCTTTGTTGTACCTGCGGAAGATACTATAGAATTAGGTTTAGGAAGTTTTCCTATTGAATTAGCTCTACTTGATGAAACCGATGATGTTGTAGAATATATCATAACAGAAGGTGGATTAAGGGGTGAATTTAATAGAATAAATATCGTACAGGTGTAATAATAAGTAAAGGAGGTATTTTAAATGGCTTGTAAAAAAGGCAAAAAAGGTAAAGGTAAAAAAATAGCTTTAGCTTTAGCTTTATTAGTAGGAGTATTGCATCCAGCTTTCGGAGCTGAAACTCCCGTTCAAGTAACAGAAGTCGAAGCTGGTGGAGGGTCAGTTGTAATTCAAAGACAATTTGTACAATCTCCTATCAATCAAATTGTTAAAGTTAATAAGGCTGGAGGAGCATTGATTATTCAATGGAATTCTAAAGTTAAAGTTAAGAAAGATAAAACAGAAGATACTCAAGAATAATAATAGGAGATATTAAATGGTCGATTTTAATTTTAATATTAATCGTCAGGGTATCCGAGGAAGAAAAGGGGATAAAGGAGCCGATGGCTTCACCCCTTCGATATCCGAATCGGTTAACACTGTAGATGAATACAAATTACTCATTAGCAATCAATTCAATGAATTTGAAACACCCAATTTAAGAGGAAATATCAACGTTCTCGATAATGGTGGTCAATACTTAAAATATAATGCTGATACGCAACAAATTTCTGCAGAACAATTAAATACTGCTACTGCTGATATTATTGGTGGTGTGGTATTATCAACAGATGAGAAATTCAATACTGGAGATGAAAATTCTGTACTCACTCCTGCTATACTTAGAGATAATTTAACTAGTATGGTAGAAATATCAAATGGTCTAACTAAAACTGTAGGTGAAACTGGAGTTATAACCATTTCTGGAGAAACTTTAGAATCAAAACTTACTGATGTTAGAGGTATTGCAGAGGAAGCAGAAGCTCAAGCTGTAAACGCAAACAATCTTATTCAATCATTACAAGTAGAAGTTGATTCCAATACTGCAGATATTAATACTATTCGAAATACATTACTCCCTAAAAAACAAGATAAATTAACTCAAGGGGATAATATCACTTTAACTCCGTTATCTGATGGTACTGTAGAAATTTCTGCAACGGGTGGAGGTTCTCAATATGTTCTCCCTGCTGCTACAACTACTTCTCTAGGTGGGGTTAAAGTTGGAACTAACCTTACCGTTACTCCAGATGGTACAATCTCTACTGATGTATCAGCTACTGAAATTGAAGAATTGGGTAATGAGTTAAATGATATTTCGGATAGGGTTACTACCGCGGAAGGTAAAATTACTAATTTAGGAAGTCAAGTATCAGCTATAGAAGACGAATTACCAACTTTTGCAACTACTGACAAAGCAGGTATAGTTAAGCCTGATGGAACTACAATTACAGTAGATACTGACGGTACTATTCATGCCGTAGGTGGTGGTGGAGGTTCTACTCCAGATAATATGGTTACTACAGATACGAAGCAAAGTATTACTGGAATCAAATCTCTAAAAGGTTGTGATTTAATCTTTGAGGATTCTTTGGGGTACCACGCTGTAATATTGAGTCATGCTCCTAACATTGGCGGTGATGCGGGAATTAACTGTAGTGGTACTTTTAAAGTCAGTGGAAATTCTATAGAGTTCGGTAGGTCTGCAGGTTTTACATATAATGGTGAAGGTATTATTATTAGTGCTGGAAGTAAGAGTGGTTTATATGTAACCAACGATGGAACTTATACACGAGACCACGCAGGTAATGAAGCTAAGGTTATAACTGAAAATGACATATCAACAATTATCAACCCATGGGTAGATAATAAGCTGAATATGATAGTTGACAAAACTTTCGAAGCTGATGAATCTATAGAAGTAGACTTTACTGAATATTTACCAAAAGATGGTAAAAATTACGAAGTAATGGTAGCAGTGTTTATTCGTGCAGGTAATACTGTAGACAATTCGACTGGTGCCTATGTGAGAACTTCTATATTTACTGGAACTATAAGATTATGCAGGTGTATAACAAGAGTTAATAATGGTAGTGCAACTGCTGCTGGGTCTTGTATTATACCTATAGGTACAGACAGAAAACTTACATATATAAACGGTGATAGTGTTGGAACTTCTGGTAACTGTGGCTTGCAAGCGTTAGGTTATAGGAGAATAGGATAGGAGATAATATGTATTACGCTTTTATAAATAAAGATAAAATAAATGGAGTTGGTCAAGTTCGCATATCTGGCAAAGATATAATCAATTCTGAAATCTCTCAAGATGTATATGAAGAACTTATAACAGACATCAGAAAGTATATATGGAATGGTTCGAAAGTTGTAATTAACAATAATTATCAATCATTATTAGACCAAGAGGAAAGAGACAGATTAGATTCCTTGATTATTACAAGAAGTGATTTTTTCGATGGAATTATTAAAGCTTTTGGACTTAATGATAAAGATATTTTACCTATAGTACAGCAACTAATTACTACCACTACAGAAGATTTAACCTTACAAAAAGTAGCTATAAACCACTTCACAAATGCTAAAGACTTTTATAGATGTCATGAATTATTTAAATTACTTAGCGATAGACCAATAAAAGTGTCGGATGAGGTTACATTAACTATCACATCAGACCAATGGGATAGATTCTTTGATAAAGCTTCTAAAATTGAAACTAAAGAAAATGCTTACAAGGAACTATTAACATAATTAGTTTATATTTTATTTTATATGTGCTATAATAATATAGAGACGTCTATAAAGTTATAGCACTTTTATTTTGGAGGATTAATTATGCAGATAGATGTTACTTTATTATTATCGGCAATTAATACTGTTATACTAGTCGGAGCAGGCATTTATTACTTTAAAAAGAATTACTATATTATTGATGCTCAAAGTATGGAAATTCTAAGTGAAGCTTATGAACAAATGCAAGCTCAAGAGGAAGCTTCTCAAGAACTTTCTGAAGGAGAAGGATTTTTTAAAGAATGTCTAGATGAGATTGAGGAAGATGAGGATAAAGATTGTAAATCTAAGAATGCAAAAAGAAAACATAAAAATGTGGAGGATTATAATATTAGATTAATCAATTAGAGGGCAATAGCAAGCCGAATTTGAAGAGTTAACATATAGGGTAATATATTTTATCCTACTTTTCTAGAAATCGATGCTAGACCCCTTAGGAGGAATAAATGACAGACAAACAGATAATGATTGACGGTAAAGGTTGCAGATATAAAACTTGTGATAAGGATTGTGTTTTGACAGGAGATAATCACGGTGATAATATGAAACCTTGCAAATTTATAGATGAAAAAATTGTTACTATAAGCAATCCCAACGCAAAGAACAAGAATGCGAAGAATTGAAAGAAAAAATTAAACGAGTTGAAGATGATTTGAAATACACTTGTGTCGATTGTATGAACGTAAGGTCTAATAAATATTATGAAGCCTTAAACGATATTGAAAAACTTATTTCATGCAAATATGAAACATTAGACCCATTAGCAAAACAACAAATACAAAACATCATCAGCAAAGCAAAGGACGGGGGGAACAATGAAAAGCAAAGGTAGAAAAGCCACTAACGGGATAGCATATATGTATGCTATATATAATCCAGATACTGATATGTACTGGAGTGAACGATATCAAGATTTGGTGGATCTTGGCAAGGATGTTACCTTCTATGATTCTGAACCTGAAGCTATAGCTTCTATGGAAGATAGTTGGGTTGACTTTGATTTATCTACAAGCATAATAAGAGAAAGGTTAGCTTGGAGAAGATTAGAAGCTGAACATCAAAAACCTGCTATACTTTTAGATATTACTAAAGAAGAATTTAATAAAGCTAAGATAGATGTAGGAAAATTGGAAATAGTGATGGTTAAGGCAATATCGTTAGGACATCCTTATGGTTAAGAGCAAGGTAACTAAAAAATATAAAGAACAACTATTACCTATTCTTAAAGATATGTGGTACACTATGCAAGGAATTGAATTTAATGATTGGGGGTTTTTAGCTGAAATGATGGGTGTAGAATATGAGCCTAGATTTAAAAAGGCTATACATGAATTATATGATGACAATAAGATTGATATATACCCTCGGCAGCTAATGATAAGAATTGATTATATTCCATTCTAGCACACGTTTTTTATTTGTTTTAGTAGTATAAGTAAGAGGAGGATTATTATGGATTATGTAATTAAAAACGAAAAGGAAGGATATTATATACCTGCAATTCCATTTTGGATAATGGATGATTTAAAACTAAAGGGAATTGAAGCTCAACTTTACGCTATAATCTTAAGTAAAGGTTATTTAACTTGGACAGCTCCGTACACAGCGAATGTACTTCGCTGCAGTAGTAAAACTATATTAAGAGCTATTCAAAGCTTATCAGATGCTGGTGTTATAGAGAAGGTTAGCTGCACACACAAAGGTGTGCTTCGTTTAGTATTAATATCTTTATACACAAAAGAAGGTAGAAGAGACGCAGCTCAAGTTAAGAAATTCGCTGCACTTGGATTAGAAAAGATAAAGAAAATGTACTATTAATTTACGTAGGTAGGACAAAATGTCCTTCGTCTAAGGACAAAATGTCTTTCGTACGACGGACAAAATGTCCTTGTAATATAGTATATATATAATATAATAAAGTATAGTAATCTAAAGTAGAATATTTCATATTCTCCTTACTCATAACTTCGTTATTCGTTAAAAGATACTACAGATACTTCGTATCTCTTTTACACGTTTTTTATTTATTAGTATATTAGAAGAATCGAAAGATTCTGATAAAAGAAAAAAATAATAATAAAGAATAATAATAATATATCCACCGCCCTCCGCTCGTCGATATCTCGCTGCGGTATAAGGGTGGAATTATTTTTTTGCACGTTTTTAGTTTTTGTTATTATAGTATATTATTTAGTACACCCCTGCAGCATATTTGCTGCTAGGGTATATTAT
>ULWY01087554.1_pt1 | contig 27246 bp, 30 predicted proteins | sample 1960761 | NCBI WGS metagenome assembly ULWY01 (sample SAMEA4835824, study PRJEB28245) | human gut metagenome | biome: gut microbiome; material: fecal sample | place: Denmark | collected 2008 | reverse complement strand
ACGTACGTGGCAAAAGAACCGAACTGCCAGACCAGCGGCGTCCCTAGAACTTCTTACTTAAACTGCAATATAATGTCGATTCAATGCATTTACCAGTCGATTCGTGCAGAAACTCCTTCTCGTACATCAAATTGTTATATAATACACTTAAGTTAAAATAACGCCAACAGATGAGGAGGAATTCTATGAATCGAAAGATACAAAAATTTTTAGCAGTATCACTTACCATTAGCATGTGCTTATCTCTTGTGGCATGTGGGGATGAAGAAACTATTGCAGAAGATAATACGCAGGATGTCGAAGTTACAGAACAACAGGAACCAGTATCTGAAGTACAGGCAGAAGATGGCAGTTGGGCTGTTTACTGGTATTTATGCGGAAGTGATCTGGAGACAAACGGTGGTTTTGCAACCACGGACCTCGATGAAATGCTGCAGGTTGATTTACCGGAAAATGTAAATGTGGTCATTCAGACAGGCGGTGCTGCAGTATGGCAAAATGAATATATGGACCCGGAAAAGATTCAAAGATGGCTTTATAACAGTGAAGGACTTCAGTTGTTGGAAGAACAGGATACGGCTAATATGGGAGAAGCACAGACTCTGTATGAATTCCTTGCATTTGCCAATGAGAATTATCCTGCCGATAAAGTGGCAGTTACCTTTTGGAATCACGGTGGTGGTTCTGTAAATGGTGCAGCATTTGATGAAATTTACGGCTATGATTCCCTTGATCTGTCAGAAATGTATCAGGCTTTCGATGCTGTATGGCCGGCAGATACAGATAACCCTTCTCTGGAACTGGTTGGCTTCGACACTTGCCTGATGGCTACTATTGATGTTGCCGCAGTATTCCAGAATTTTGCAAAATATCTGGTCGCTTCGGAAGAGGTTGAGCCTGGCAACGGCTGGTACTATACAGGCTGGCTTGGAGCATTGGCAGACAATCCGGGTATGAGCGGTGAAGATCTGGGAATTGCAATCTGCAATTCTTATTATGAAGGCTGTGAAGCTGTCGGAACGCAGGATCAGACAACCCTGTCCGTGACAAATCTGACAAAACTGACACCACTTTTAGATGCCTATGAGACTTTCGGTCAGGAGGCTTTTGTGGCAGCAACCGAAGAACCCGGCTTCTTTGCAGAACTTGGACGAACTGCCGCACAGACAGAGAACTACGGTGGAAACACCAGAGAACAGGGATATACCAATATGGTTGACCTGGGACACCTTGCCCGTCAGACCGCATGGATGCTTCCTTCGGCGCAGAATGTGTCCGATGCATTAGATGATTGTATTGTTTACCGCGTAGGCGGTGTCTATCGTTCCGAAGCAACCGGTCTAAGCTGCTATTATTCCTATAACAGTGATATTGACGATTTTAACGGATATATCGACATGGGAACCGGTGTTGCTTTCAAATATCTCTACGCTTATGAACTGACTGGCGAACTGACAGATGGCGGCGACGAATATCTGGCATCTCTGGATATTCAGGAACTGCCGGAAATTGTTACTTTGGCAGATAAAGACTGGGATAATGCACCTCTTGATGTGAATGAAGAGGGTACTTCATATCTGACGTTAGGCGAAGAAGCCAATGACGTATTGGCAGGTATCGGATTTTCCCTGTATTATGTGGACCCTGATAATGACCAGATGATGTTACTGGGTACGGATAATGATTTGACTGCTGATTGGGACAACGGTATTTTTTATGATAATTTCCGCGGTGTCTGGGGTGCGCTTGACGGTCATCTGGTTTATATGGAACTTTCCTATGAAGGTGATGATTACAATCTGTATTCCATACCGATTCTGCTGAATGGAGAAGAGTACAATTTACAGGTTGCATATGACTTTACAGCAGAAGAATGGTCAATTATCGGTGCAAGTCAGGGGTTGGACAGCTCCGGTATGGCAAGTAAGGAACTTCGTCTTCTGGAAGAGGGCGATGAGATCACTACGATCTGGCAGCTTGCTTCCTACAGTGGAGATGATGATTTTGAAATGTATACCGCAGAAGAACTGACTGTGACCACAGACACATCTTTTGGCGAAGCTCCTCTGTACGATGGAAGCTATGCCATGGTCTTTGAAATGTGGGATGCAGCCGGTAACTACGCATATTCAGACGCAGTCACCTTCGATTACACAGATGGAGAGATCTATACATCCGTATATTAATATGATTCATTGGAGAATGGTTGAATGATAGCAGGAAACAGCAATGATGGAAAAAGTCATTGCTGTTTTTTATGCAGAACTCTGTGTTTTAATTATGCCAAACTAATGAGGGTGGTAAAATGTTTCTTACCTATGGAAAAGATGATTTTATAACAGAGATTCTGAAAATGACAGAAAAATATAAAATCCCATGGAAGAAGGCAGAAAGGTAATACTATATACGAAGATTATATGATAAAACAGAGTATAGTTTAAACAAATGCAGAGTGTGTACAAATGTTAATAAGAAAAGCAACGCAAAATGATATTGATGCAGTAGAAAAGTTATATGATGCAATTCATACTGCGGAGGAAAACGGCAAACAGACAATTGGATGGATCCACAGTGTATACCCGGTACGTGCTACCGCAGAAAGCGCACTGAAAAGAGACGATCTTTTTGTGCTGGAAGATGATGGCAAAATATACGGAACAGGCATTATAAACAAAACTCAGGTTGAGTCCTACAAGCAGGGGAAGTGGAAGTATGATGCAGAGGATGATCAGGTATGTGTCTTGCATACACTCATAATTTCCCCTGACAGTGCAGGGAAGGGCTGTGGCAGGGCATTTCTTGCATACTATGAAAAATATGCAGAGGAAAATGGCTGCTTCGAACTTAGAATAGATACAAATGCCAGAAATACCGTAGCACGTTCCATGTACAGAAAACATGGATATACAGAAATAGGGATTGTCCCAACTGAATTTAATGGCATTGCAGGTGTTAATCTGGTATTACTTGAGAAGTATCTTGGAAAATAGCACCAGCAGAAATTCTGTTTTGAAATTGTTTACCTGCAGCTTTTGCCGCAAATACCGATTATGACCAGAATGCTTCCCGTCAATACAAAACACCATTTTACAGCGGCAAGGCTAAACATGGACGATAAAAACAGAGCAACTATCTCTACAATATTAACTCCCATATTCATGGCAGACAGAGATGCGGCTCTGTTTTCGTGCATGTTGAGATCATCTATCAGCTTATTTTCTCTCTCCATGATCAGATATTCTGCCACAGACACCAGGAGAGGGGTAATACACATCACAATAATGCTGACAACCCTGTTTTGCAAGATTCCAAGCATAACAACCGCCAGACCGGACAATGCGCAAAAGACTGTAAAAAGTCTTGTTTTTACTACTTTTTCTCCCCATGACACAATAGGTTCCGCAAGCATCTCTATCAACGAATAGCCAAGAATGATTCCAGATATCCATTCCTCTGAAATGCCCAGACTGGTCAATTTTTCAACATAAAAGAAATTGATAAGAATCCATATCACACTAAAGATTGAGAGAGTAAGCATAATGCTTCTGGAATTATTGTTTTTAAACAGCGCCATTATATTGCCTGTTTCAAGAGACGGATTTTTGTCGCCCTTCTCACATGGACTTTTTTCATTGCACTCATCTAGTCTAATTGCAAAAAGCACAGCCAAAATTCCTGATACTATAGTGGATATAAGCAAACCGTCCATATCAAAGTATTGATATATGAATACATACGTAATTGTACTGATTATAAATCCAATGGTTCCATAATTCGCAGAATGCGCTGATTTTCTGGCAAAAGCTGTCTCTCCATATGTACTGTATATGTAGGCTTCACAGGTTCCTGAAGACAGACAGCCTCCTATTCCTTCCATAACAGCTTCCAGCACAAACAACCATATGGAATGAAAGACAAATGCCAGTAAAAGGATAATTCGGGACAAAAGCATGGTTATCTGTGCTGAAATAATTGATTTTTTGTATCCTATTTTATCTGTTATAAAACCAGTGGGAATCTCTCCGACAAAAACAGCGAGAGACAGTAACGCCTGAAGCATGAAAAATGTTGCATTTGAAACACCTGCCTGCGTCCTGATAAGCAGTGCCACAGGTGCATAAAAGATAAGCCCATTAAAAAAACAGACTCCGTCGTAGTTATCAAATTTTTTTAACATAAAACCTCCTTATTTACCAATCAAAAAGTAAGAAAACCGGACCACAAAAGTGCAGTCTCATTTTCATCATATTGAATTAGTAAATAATCAATGTTTCATGTTGTGAATAACCTCCGAATCTGTCCTATACAAGAACTAAGTCTAGCATAGTGGCTTGAATCCGTCAATTGCAATTATCCCTGTGTTTCTTATAAGTTCCAGTGTTTTAGAGCACTATGACTGCATACTTGCATGATATAATTCCATAAAATAAGCATTCGTACGCATCAGTTCTTCAAAACTTCCTTGTCCGACAATCCGTCCATCTCTAAAAAGAAAAATTCTGTCAAAGTCGGCAATAGAGCTTAGTCTATGTGCAATGGCAATGACCGTTTTCTCCTGTAGCTTATGCATGACTGCTTTCATTACCTTTTCTTCGGTTAAATTATCCATCGCAGAGGTTGCCTCATCTAAAATAACAAGTTCGGCATCCTGAAACCACAGTCGTGCCAATGCGAGTCTTTGTTTTTCTCCACCTGACAGACAGGTTCCTTTTTCCCCAATCTCTGTGTTGAAGCCTTCTTTTAGGTTCTCAGCCAGATAAGATAATTGCACCTCACGTAATGCATTTAGGATTTGCTCTTTGGACACCTTTTTCTCAAATACCAGATTTTCCTGTATTGTTCCATCAAAAACCGGAGCATCCTGTGATATATAGCTGACTTTATCATACATATCATTAAGGCAAATATCACTTAACTCCATTCCTCCTAAACTGATATGTCCTTTATTGTATTTGAGCAATCCCAATAATATCTTGATCAGCGTTGATTTACCAGAACCGCTTGCTCCTACAAAAGCTATTTTTTCACCTTTTTGGATAGACAGGCATAGATTATCAAGGATTAATCGGTCTTCATATTGGAATGATAAGTCTTTAATTGTGATTTCTCCGATACCATCATGTATTGCATTACCTTTTGTCAGTTGCTCATCATCTTTTACATTCAGAAATTCTTCAAATCGCACATAAGTCGCCTTATCCAATTTATACTGAACATAGAGTACATTAAAAATCGCAATGGGAGTATAGGCATTTTCAATCAGTGTGATCAGTGCAACTACAGAACCGACTGTAAGATTCTTGGATTCCCATGCGTAAATCAAAATACCAACATCCAGCAACGCCACCAGTAATGCAAATATTGTAAAAAAAGCTTCATGAATCATGTTCATTTTCACTTTTGATGTAACGATATCTTCTTTGGCTTTATGAGTCTTTTTTATTTCATTTGGAAACTGCTTATTCATGCGAAATACCAGCATTTCCATAAAGCCTCTGACTAAATATTGATTTAACAGTTCTTCACTGTTCAAAATCTTTTCTTTTATCTGATAAAGAAATTTTAGCAGAATATTGGTAATGATAAAAATAACTGCATAGCCCACAAGTAATGCATAGGTAATCTTTTTATCTATTTTCCAGATAAAGTACACACTAAAAGCAATAGTAGGAATCAGTTCACGAATCAGGCACAGCCAGAAATCAAACAGTACATTTCTTCCTGCCAATGAGCCATTCTCAATTCTCTGAACAAGCTTACCCGTACCGATTTTCTGATATTCTGTATAGTCTATGGTACTTATTTTTTGAAGTGATAACAGCTTAAAATCCAGATAAATACCATGTTCCAGTTTCTTTTCCGGATACTGCTCCAAATAATTCATACAATAGTTTACCACCAGAATGCATCCATATATCGCAATTCCAGAAACTGCAAGAGTCCTATCTGCCAGTCCATCAATAACCTTTTGGAAATAATCGGCTTTATAATTGGCCATAAATGAATTAAATATACCCAGTCCAATGTAGACCAATACCCATATTCTGTTTTTCTTTAATACTTCTTTTATATAACGCATAACTAACTGTACTCCTTAATATTTTTCTATTTCTATTATCAGAGCAGTACAGTCAACGCCTGCCAGCAAGTTTCTTTCTAACCTCAGCACAATCTGCCAACAGTTTACATCAACTGTACTGAGTAGTTACCTCGGATATACTGCATAACGCATTCACCTCTTTCGGTTAAGATACTTTCAATATATCATAACAAAACTAAATATTCTACTGATTTCAAGATTAGTCCGTAAATAGTAGATTGACACAAATAAATGTGGAACATATAATATACTTATAAGAAAGTAACTCATGAGTATATTTGATGGAGGAATGTATGGAAAAATTCTACTGTCGTGAAGAGGAATTGCGAAAGCTGAACAAAAGATATCATGCCAGTGACTTTGAATGCATTATTATATATGGCCGCCGCCGTGTTGGAAAGACAACATTGATCAATGAATTCTGCAAGGATAAACCGACTATATTCTTTTCAGCATTAAATACTACAGAAATTGAAAATCTGGAATCTTTATCAAAGTCTATCATGAATTATGAGCGCCCTGATATGGATGCATTTCCTGAATTCAAGACATATGATGCTGCTCTGGATGAATTGACAGCACTTTCCATGCATGAACGAATCGTTTTTGTAATTGATGAATATCCATATCTGGCGAAAGCAAAACCATCTATTTCTGCAATGCTTCAGCATATTATTGACCATAAATGGAATAACTCAAAAATGTTCCTCATTTTATGTGGATCATCCATGAGCTTTATGGAAAATCAGGTTCTTGGTCAGGAAAGCCCCTTATATGGAAGAAGAACAGGGCAGTTTAAGATAGCTCCACTTGATTACAAAGAATCGGCTGTATTCCACCCGGATCTTTCAAATGAAGACAATGCACTGATCTATGGAATTACCGGCGGTGTCCCTCATTATATTAATAAGCTGGGGGTAAAAGAGAGCGTAGATGAGGCATTACTTGACAATTTCTTTGACAGATCCTGCTACTTATATGAAGAACCGGCGAATCTTCTGAAACAGGAGCTGCGTGAACCTGCTATTTATAATGCCATTATCACAGCAATAGCACAGGGAGCTTCACGGATGAATGACATAGCATTAAAAACAGGACAGGAAAACTCTGTAGTCTCAAAATACCTTGGTACGCTAATAGATTTGGGTATCGTAAAGAAAGAAACTCCAGTCACGGAAAAAATCGGGAAAAAGACTATATATGAGCTGGCTGACAACTTCTTCCGATTCTGGTATCGTTTTGTACCGGCAAATATGAGCGCCATTGATTCAGGCAGAATCCAGAAATCATATGTAAATACGATAAAAAAGAATCTGCCTGATTATATGGGATTGACTTTTGAACACATGTGCCGCGATTATCTGCTATATTATGAGAAAGAGCTTCCTATTGAGCTAAATCAGGTCGGACAGTGGTGGGGAACCGATAATAAGAATAAAAAGCAAGTACAGATAGACATAGTGGGTACTCCAGTGGAAGGTGATGAATATATCATTGGTTCCTGCAAATACCGAAATGAGAAGATCGGACTAGATGAACTGGAGCTGATTCGAGAATATGCACAAGTCTTTGGTAAAGGTAAAAAATATTATTACTATATTTTCTCAAAAGGCGGTTTTACAGAAGGACTTATCCAAGCCCAAAATCGCGGAGAAGTGAAATTAATCGGATTGGATGACTTGTACGCATAATGGAGTAAATTCTACTAAAAAAAGATTAGGAGATATGAATATGGGAAGAATAGTTGCTATCGCAGGTGGCGATTTGTTATCTACAAGAAAGTTAAATCTGCATACAATTCAATTATCAAACAAAGCCAATCCCCGTGTCCTTTTTGTTGGAACAGCAAGTTACGATGCAGAAGGATATATAGAAGCAATCACCAAAGAATGGACAAGTCTGGGCTGTGATGTAAAAAGTCTTTCGCTCACTTCAAAGTCCTATCGTGACAAAGAAATCGACCAGCTTCTAGCCTGGGCAGATATTATCTATATTGGCGGCGGTGACACCATTTCTATGATGCAGACATGGAAAAAATATGCTGTAAATGAGAAACTAAAGCAAATATATGAGAAAGATTCGGCAGTTCTAACAGGAATTAGTGCCGGTGCAATTTGTTGGTTTTATTGCGGTCATAGTGACAGTGAAGCCTCACATAATGAAGATGATGAAAGATACTGCCGGGCTACTGGAATGCTGGATATTTTTCATATGGCATACTGTCCACATTATAATGAGCCTGAAAGAAATACCTTTGATCAAATGATGCTTGAGAAAAATATGCCTGGATTAGCTATGGAGAATGATACTGCCTTTGTAGAAAACAATGGAGATCAATATTATATAAAGAGTACTCCTACGGCAAAGGCATACATTATTCAGTACATAAATGGACTGATGGAAAAGCAGGAAGTTACGTATAGGTATTACTAATTTTAGGATTCTGAAAGTTATTATAATATTGATAGTAGTGATAAAATAAGGGTAATTAAACAATTCGGAATTGTGCAAACCCATAATTTAAGGGTTTCATTACCTGTTATAATTTATTATTAAATTCTTGGAAAACCCTTATAAACACTAACTTTTCTGTATGTGTGCTTTCCCTTATGTGTTCCCTTGTGTTATATCGTTCCACAAGGATTTACGAACCCTCATAAGGGCAAAAACAAGGGAAGCAAAATCACATAACACATTATAACACAATATGAATGGACTGTGTGAACTGATTGAAATGCTTTTAGATTTTACAGAAAAGAGGGTTGATTGAATGAATATCATATACGCAGATTACAACATTTACCACAACAGCATTGATAGATATATGCACTTATGCCGGATATATTTTACGGATTGACTGTGCAAAAGCAGAGGAAGGATTGAAGACCACCCCTAATTCGGAGTGTGCTTTGAATGCCCTTGCAATAGATAATCCACTTGAATATGCAAGACTTTATCTTGACGGAACTATGCAAATTTGGATAGATGCAGAGGACAGTTTAGAGGTGTGGTAACTATACAGGCGGATTGCTAAGAATGGGCAGTCCGCCTTAAATAATCAAGAAAAATATAAGTGGAATAATAGGGATATTCATGGTACAATAGAGAGCGAAAATTTGAAGTTTCTGTTATGTAATTTATTTTATTGAAAAGGAAAGAGTAGAAAAAATGATACTTTGCATTGTAGTAGCTCCTTGCAGAGTCTGAGGAGACTGCATGGAGGAACAGCACTAGGCTGATATCCTCAGGCTTTGCTTCTGTTTTGAGAAATAGTTGATAAGAAAAGGAGCAAAGAAATGAAAAATATAAAGAAAAATGAATTATACCAGTTGAAAGATTTTTTGATTCTCTGGAGTACCCAGAGTGTATCTCAACTTGGTAGCAGTATCACAGCATTTGCACTTACTTTATGGCTGTATGAGAAGACAGGTTCTTCATTAAGCACAGCAACACTTACTATATGCTCTTATGCACCATATGTGCTAATGAGCATATTTGCAGGAGCATTGACAGACAGATTTGATAAAAAGAAGACAATGCTTGTTTGTGATGTGCTTGCAGTGTTTTGTACCATAGTAGTATTTGGGTTATTTAGAACAAATCGTTTAATGGTATGGCATTTGTATGCTTTAAATGCAATTTCCGGATTAATGAATACAGTACAGCAACCTGCATCAGAAGTTGCTATGACGCTTATCATTCCTGAAAAGTATTATCAGAAGACAAGTGGTCTTCGTTCTTTGTCAAGGTCGCTGATATCCATATTAAATCCTTTGATTGCTACAGCATTGTATTCTTTTATAGGGCTTAATGGTGTTATAGCAGTAGATATCGGAAGCTTTATAGTTGCATTTGTTGCATTGCAGTTTTTTATTAGAATTCCAGAAAGCAAGAGTGAAAGAAAAGAAAGTGTACTTGTTCTTGCTAAAGAAGGAATTGGATTTTTGAAAGACAATCCAATGATTATGATGCTGATATTATTTATGGCAGGTGTTAATCTGGTGGCTTCCGCTTTTGATGCAACGTTACCGGGTTATGTGCTTCCGAATCCAAAAGGTGGTCAGACAGTTCTTGGAATTGTTACTTCTTGTTCCGGTGTAGCTATGATTATTGGGAGTCTGATTGTTTCTGTTTTACCTAAGCCAAAGGATAGGGTAAAAGTCGTTTATTTGACAATGTTATTTTCGTTGGGAACTGAAAACTTTTTACTGGCATTTTCCAGAGAACCAGTATTATGGTGTATTGGACAGGTTATTGGATGGATTCTTGTGCCTGTTATGAGTACTAATTTAGATGTGATTCTTAGGAGCACCATTCCGGTGGAATTACAAGGGCGTGTTTATGCGTGTCGCAATACTCTTCAGTATTTTACTATCCCGATTGGATTGTTTTTGGGAGGTTTTATGGTAGATAATGTATGCGAACCGCTTATGGTCGCATATGGTGAATTATCAATTTTAAAAACGCTTTTTGGTACGGGTAAAGGTTCAGGTGCTGCACTTATGATGTTTATACTTGGTTTAAGTGGAAGTTTAATCTGTATTATTACCGGTAAGAAATTGAAAAAATATCAATATGTAAAAAAATAACTTTGTTTTGGGGCGATTTATTTCGCCCCTTATTCATCTTGCAAGAATGAAATATCATAAAAATTCAACCTGATAACACTCTCGAAACTTTCAGTAAGCCAGTGTGTTTAACTGAGAGACGAATTTGAAGTTGACGGAGGAATAAAAATGCTTACACATGTTGGCACAAATACAATAGAGACAGAGAGATTAATACTTCGAAGGTTCGAATATACAGATGACGACGCAATGCTTAAATATTGGGTTGCAGACGAGAAAATACAATCATTATATTCTGAACCAGTGTACTCTACTAAAGATGAGGTAAAAGGATTGCTTGACAAGTATATAGGTTCTTATGAAAAGAATGACTATTATCGTTGGGCTGTTGTTGAAAAAACAACGGGTGAATGTATAGGACAGATAGCATATTTTTTGGTTGATAGTAAGAATTATTTTGCTGAAATTGAATATTGCATTGGTTCGGATTTTCAGTGTAAAGGTTTTGCAACAGAGGCAACAAAAGCAGTTATTGCATATGGATTCGATAGAATGAATTTGCACAAGGTTCAAATTTGTACTAAGACTATTAATGCACCATCAAAACGAGTAATAGAAAAATGTGGTTTTGTATATGAAGGAACATTGAGAGACTATTTCTATATGAGCGGAGAATATGTTGGAAGATTGTATTTTTCAATATTAAGAAATGAGTTTGAAACTATGAAATAGGATATTTGTAGAGGTATTGTTTATGAAGAATGAATATAGAAAAGCGGATGTTGCAGATGCAGAATTACTGATAGATATTTATAATTCTACATTTTATAGTGATTATATTAAATATGGTGAATGTCCTGCTTATGGAAAAACAAAAGAAATGATGGAGAAATCTATAATAGATTATCCTAAATTTATTATTTTATATAATACCGAACCAGTCGGTTGCATTTCTTGTAAGAAGGTGGAAAAAGGAATATATGAGGTGGGCTGTTTGTGTGTTGTTCCAGAGTTTCAAGGAAAAGGAATAGGAACTCAAGCAATTAAATTTATAACATCGCACTACGAGGATTGGGATAAATTTACTTTAGTCACCCCCATAGACAAAAAGGAAAATGTAAAGTTTTATACAGAAAAATGTGGATTTGATATAGTGTCTATGGAAATGGATGGGAATGTTAAAGTAGCACGATTTGTTTTAGAAAAATAAATTTGAATTTGATGAGGTAAATTATGAGTAATATAAATAATATGTCGATTGTGAAACAGCAGTATGCTAATGCAAATAATTTAAATACAAGAATTTCAATTCATGATAAATATTCGACAAATAAGATGGGGTTTGGAAATTGGATTGTTTCAAATTATAGAATTGATAAGGGTATGAAAGTTTTAGAGCTAGGTTGCGGAACAGGAGATATGTGGAAAAACAGAAAGGATTTGATAAAACTATGTTCCAAATTGACGCTTTCAGATTTTTCCGAAGGAATGCTATCAACAACCAAAAATAATATAGGCGAATATAATAATATTGATTATAAAGTTATTGATATTCAAGAAATTCCTTTTGAAAATGAAACTTTTGATGTAGTTATTGCAAATATGATGTTATATCATGTGCCTGATATAGATAAAGGCTTGGCAGAAGTACGTCGAGTGTTAAAGAGAGGTGGGCTTTTTTATTGTGCGACTTATGGAGAACATGGAATTGTAGAATACCTTTCAAAAATACTTTCCGCATATGGTGTTGAAGATAATATAAATAAGAATTTCACATTGCAAAATGGATATGAGATATTAAGTAAAACTTTTTCCAGAGTCGAAAAGCTGGAATACATTGATTCATTAGCAGTTACCAATATAGATGATATGGTGGAATATATTTATTCTCTTTCAAGTATGACATCATTAAATAGTGTGCCGAAGCAAGTCATAAAAGAGATTTTGATTAATAATACAACGAATGGAATTTTAAATGTACCAAAAGAATATGGAATGTTTATATCGTCATAGAAAGCGTCAAATTCCACTTCACATGAAAGGATATCACAGATGAAAACCATAGATATTGTTGGAGATAATTATTTCGGAAAATGGGATAAAACCAGAACTGCCTGTAGAGGCATCATAATTGAAAATTCAAAAATCTTACTTTCATACGAAACAGTAACCGATCAGTGGATGATTCCCGGTGGGGGATTAGAAGAGAATGAAAGTGACAGGGAATGCTGCATCCGCGAAGTTGCAGAAGAAACAGGAACTACTGAAACAAAACTGACCCAAAGAGAACAGAAAGTTGGAATGGAAGCAAGATGGCTTCCTATAGATAAGATTAAGGATATCTTTTCAAAACATAATTCCTATGCTGAAACGGATGAAATGCGAAGAGGTATGTATCTAAGAGAATATACTGCATTAATGGAATTGGTTTAATGCATATGTATTGCATAAAATATTTCTATTACCAAAGATAAATGTCATTTATATAATAGTCCTGAAAAAGGACTAAGAAAGGAGGATATATTTTGACTATCGAAGAAAAAACAAAGGTATTTTGCAACGCCTGGCAGAGCATCAGTATTATATATGAAGATTATGCCAGAAAATCAGGCATTTCTTACAATTCACTTTATATTCTGAATGCGATACAGCAAATAAAGGATTGTACCCAAAAGCAGATTTGTGAAAAGACTTTGTTGCCGAAACAGACCGTAAATAATGTTATTACTGCGTTTTACAAAAGTGGATATATTGAGCTTCGGGAATTCCCTGAAAACAGAAGGATTAAAACGATACACTTAACAGAAAAAGGGGAGAAGTATGCTGATAAACTCATTCCACATATTCATGAGGCAGATAAGGTTGCTATGAACTCATTAACGGAAGAACAGCAGGATACCCTGCTTTCTCTCATGAATACTTATGTTTCCGCTTTTCGCAAAGAAATGCTCGGAGAATAACCTTCTGTTCCACTTGAACAGAAGGAATATTTTTGTGTATAAAGTCCTAAAATAATACAGTACTATATAAGGAGAAATTTATAAAAACAGTAGATATGACAAAAGGCAGCCCCGTAAAGCTGCTGATACAGTTTGCAATTCCCATTCTAATCGGTAATTTATTTCAACAAATCTATACTCTGGCAGACCGAATCATTGTCGGACGTTTTGTCGGTGACAAAGCCTTTTCCGCCATTGGCGCAACGAATGCCCTTTCCATGATGTTCATGTCCATGTGTATGGGTGTTGCAATCGGAACAGGAGTTGTGGTATCACAATATTTTGGTGCTAAAGATGAGAAAGGAACAGCAGCTTCCATTGCAAATGGCAGTTATACTTGTATTTTGATAGCAATTGTGATGACTTTGCTCGCACTTGCAACCACAAAGCCTATATTGCTTCTTCTTAATACCCCTCAGTCCATTCTTCCCGATGCATTGACTTATATGTATATTTTCATGAGCGGTCTGATTGCAGTTACAGCCTATTACACACCTTTTTCTATTTTAAGGGCACCTGGTGATTCCAGAACACCACTTATTTTCCTGGTTGTGTGTAGTTTGTTGAATATTGTACTGGATTTATTGTTTGTAGTTGTATTTAAAACAGGTGTTGCAGGTGCCGCTGTAGCTACCGTCCTTTCAGAGGCTATTGCTGCAATTCTCTGCATCATTTATGCGTTCAGGAAAGTGCCGCAGTTTGGGCAGGCATTCGTATATCGTAAATGGTTTCGGAAAATCCGTAATTGGTGCTTTTACAGCAACGACTCAGATTGAATTACTGGTACAGCAGATATTCGCAACTTTAGGTGCAGCAATCGTGACCTATACCGGGCAGAACATGGGCGCTGGAAAGCAGGATAGGATATCGCTTGAAGTTATTGTGGCTATGAAGATCAGTGCAGTGGTATCCGTAATTTTGCTTATTGTATTCTGGGCATTTGGACATCCGATCATGAGTATTTTTGTCACAAATGAAGAAATCATTTCTATTGCAGCATCCGGTATCCGAATTACAAGCCTGTTTTGGATTGCCCTTGGTGGAGTACAGATTTTAAGATATATGTTAAACGGTGCGGGGGATTCCATGTATGCTCTGATAAACGGAGTAGTTGAAGTCATTGCAAGAATTGCTTTTGCAGTAGGGCTGACCGCAATTCCTTTTATTGGAATGTGGGGAATCTGGCTGACTACAGGACTGACCTGGACTGTTACTGCTATATTTGCATTATTCCGATATAAGCATGGAGCATGGAAAGAAAAGACTCTGGTATAAAAAATAACTGTTCCCTATAACATTCTATTTTGTGTTACACTATTAAGATAGACTTAATACAAAATAAAATGTAAAGATGGGAAAATAATCAATATGATCAGAACATTACAAAATGCTGATATAAACAGAGTCGCTGATATTTGGTTAGACACTAATCTGAAAGCACATTCTTTTATTTCAGCTCAATACTGGAAAAGTAATTATGATTTAGTGAAAAAAATGTTGTCACAGGCAGAAGTCTATGTGTATGAAGATGGTCAAAAGATACAGGGCTTTATAGGACTAAGTGACGAATACATCGAAGGTATTTTTGTCCCTGAGGAAATGCAGTCACAAGGCATAGGTAAACTCTTGCTAAATTATATAAAAGACAGGAAAAGTGCATTACGCTTAAATGTATACCAGAAGAATATACGCGCAATACATTTTTATCAAAGAGAAGGGTTTGAAATCCAATGCGAAGGCCTGGATGAAGTTACTGGTGAAAAAGATTACGTAATGATATGGCACAGCAATAAAAATTTTGTAAGGAAGACAAGAGAATGACTGAATGGGAAAAAGCACAGAATGGTTATTTATATGATGCCAACTATGATAAGGAGATTGTGGAAGCTCGAACACGTTGTGCTGATCTGTGTTATGATTTCAACCATTGCAAACCATCTGATACAGAACGACAGAAAGAATTTCTGGAACAGATCATTGGAGGTATGAAAGGAAATCCCGTGATCACAGCACCATTTTATTGTGATTATGGATTTAACATTTCTATAGGGGAAAATTTTTATACAAACCATAATGTCACGATACTTGATGGAGCAAAGGTTACATTTGGAAATAATGTATTTATTGCACCGAACTGTGTTTTTTCTACGGCTGGACATGCCATAGACAGCGAGCAAAGAATCCAGGGATTAGAAATTGCCCTGCCAATTACGATAGGGGACAATGTCTGGATCGGAGCAAATGTATCTGTGCTACCGGGAGTGACGATTGGAAGCAATACAATTATTGGCGCAGGCAGTGTTGTGAATAAGAATATCCCTGACGGCGTAATTGCCGTTGGCAATCCCTGTAAAGTAATCCGTAAGATCACAGAAGCCGATAAGCATAAATACCCAATATTTGAGGAACCTAAAAAGTCATCAGAAAATAAGGAATGAAGTGAGGGGTTTATATGAACACTTTATTAGAACAGATCACAAGAAAGGACGCAAAAGCCTTTACACATGGTGGTAAATTTCACGCAGATGATGTATTTTCAGCGGCATTGCTGTTGTATTTGAACCCTGAAATCCAGATCACGCGCGGCAATAAAGTACCGGAAGACTATGATGGTATCGTATTTGATATTGGTCGGGGAGAATATGACCACCATCAGATTGACAGCAGAATTCGTGATAACGGCGTTCCCTATGCAGCCTTCGGACTGTTATGGGAGCAGTTAGGAGCGGGGATTCTTGGAGAAGAACTTGCACAGGAGTTCGACGAAGCCTTTGTACAGCCTCTTGATAACAACGACAATACCGGTGAGAAGAATGAACTGGCTACTCTGATCGGTAATTTCAATCCGACCTGGGATGCTTCCATAAGCGGTGATGAAGCCTTTTTCCGGGCAGTCGGCGTAGCCGGTATGATACTGGAGAATAAATTTGAACGATATCTTGGCAATGAACGTGCCAACAGGCTGATTGAAGAGGTCATAATGGCACAGGACAATTCAACAGATGATACCCGGATATTGGTACTGCCTGAATTTATTCCCTGTCAGAAGAGACTTTCCGAGACAGACATTGCTTTCGTAATCTTTCCCTCCAATCGAGGTGGTTACTGTATCCAGCCTCAGAAGAAAGAATATTCCATGAACTACAAATGCAGCTTTCCTAAAAATTGGCTTGGATACGAGAATGAAGAACTGGTTCAGGCTACAGGTCTTGCAAGTGCCGGATTCTGCCACAAGGGCGGCTTTCTGATGACAACAGGCACTTTGGAAGATGCCATAAGTGCCTGTAAGATAAGTCTTGCGAATTATAAGGAAGAGCCAGTCATTGTAAACTTCGGCGGAGACAGCAATGTAGACAATCTATTGCTGACTTTACCCGGCATGGAACATGCTACGATCAATCATATACCACTTCCCGATATTCCAGATCTCCAGATTGACGGCTTATATGGAGAGGTTGACATGGAAAAACAGCAGTGGAAGAATCGTATCAAGGAACAGGTTAAACAGATTCTGAAGGGAAAGCCGGAAGCTGTCTATGTGGAGGGCAGTGTATTCCTGACTTATCCTATTGTACATCAGCTTCGTAAGAAACATATACCGGTTCTGACACTTGTAGAACAACAGGGGCAAAAACGAATCGTACGCATTCCGTCCAGTTCATAAAATACAGGGGGATTACAAATGAAATACGCATTTACAAATGGGAAAATTCTAAACGGTACTGAAAACATGCAGGTACAGGAGGGACTCTGCATCCTGACCGATGGAGAAAAGATCACAGATATTGTACCTGCCACAACTTCTTTAACAGGATATCAGGTCATTGATCTACAGGGAAAATATATCATGCCCGGTCTGATTAATATGCATGTGCATCTGGCTGGAAACAGCAAGCCACAGAAGAAACAGCGGGATAATGAGAAAGTAGTAAAAACGCTGATGGGAACCGCCCTGTCCAGAACAATTGCCTACAAGGTAGTATGTAGCTTCGCCAAAGATGAAGTCATGAGTGGTGTTACCACGATCCGTACGGTAGGAGGTCTTGGTTCCTTTGATACCAGATTAAGAGATGAAATTGCTGCCGGTAAACGCATCGGTCCCAGAATCCTTGCCGCCAATGAGGGAATCTCTGTACCCGGTGGACATATGGCAGGCTCTGTAGCCATTGCTGCAGGCAGTATTGAGGAAGCTCTTGCTCATGTGGAAGAATCCAGAAAAGAAAACGTAGATATTATTAAACTCATGATTACCGGCGGTGTTATGGATGCCAAAGTCCATGGATTACACAGTATGATTTCTGGAGAGAGCTGTATTACTTCCATAAATATGTAGGCGTGTCAAATGCTTTTGCCCTGTATACAGCAACCTGCCACGCTGCGCAGATGGCAGGGATTGGTGATATCACAGGCTCTATTGAGAAGAATAAATGTGCCGATATGATTGTTACTGCAAAGAATCCTCTCGATGATCTGCGTGCCCTGCGTCATGTAGATATGGTCGTAACAAGAGGTAATCTCATCCAGCAGCCTAAATTCAAGATAAATCCAATAGTAGAAGCAGAGCTGGATAAATTCTTATAAAAAGTCAAAAAAAGCGGGAAACTTCAACGTTTCCCGCCTTTTTCTTTTACCACTTATGCTTCTGTATGGTTCATATGTGTTCTTGCTTTTTCATTGATTTCTTTCTTTAATTTCTCTACGAATTCATCCAAAGGAAGAGTTGTAGTTTCCTGTTCTCCATGGAGACGGAAGGTTACAGTTCTGTTGTCCTTTTCATTCATACCGATTACCAGCAGATAAGGAACCTTCTGAATCTGTCCTTCACGCATACGATAACCCAGCTTCTCAGCTCTGTCATCCAGTTCTACACGAATATCGTTTTCTTCCAGAACATCATATACTTCCTTTGCATAGGCATTCAGAGCACCATCATCTGTCTTAACAGGCATTACACGAGTCTGTACCGGAGCCAGCCAGGTAGGAAGGTTTCCTTTTGTTTCTTCCAGAATATATGCCATGAAACGATCCAGAGAGCCGAGGATTGCACGATGCAGTACAACCGGTGTCTTTTTCTCGCCATCTTTGTCAATATAGTACAGATTGAACTTAGCCGGTAAGCAGAAGTCAAGCTGACAGGTAGACAATGTAATCTCATTACCTACTGCAGGCTGTACGTTAACATCCAGTTTAGGTCCATAGAAAGCAGCTTCTCCGATTTCTTCTGTATATTCCAGACCAAGACTGTTCATGATATCACGAAGAGCGCTCTCTGCTGTATTCCACATCTGATCATCATCATGATATTTCTCTTTGTTGGCAGGATCACGAAGTGAGAGTACACAGCGGTAATTTGTAATACCAAAATCCTTATAAGTGTCAAAGATCAAATGAACAACCTTGGTTACTTCATCCTTGATCTGTTCAGGTGTTACAAATAAGTGAGCATCATTCTGACAGAAGTGTCTGCCACGCTCGATACCTTTCAGAGTACCGCTTGCTTCATAACGGAAATCATGAGCGATCTCACCGATACGGATAGGCAGATCCTTATAAGAATGTCTCCTGTTTGCATAGATCATCATATGATGAGGGCAGTTCATAGGACGAAGTACGAAGGATTCGCCTTCCATTTCCATCGGAGGGAACATGTTCTCTTTGTAATGATCCCAGTGACCGGAAGTCTTGTACAGATTAACAGTACCGACACAAGGAGTCATAACATGCTGATAACCCAGCTTTCTTTCCTTTTCTTTAATATAATTTTCAAGTTCCTGCCAGATCACATAACCCTTAGGCAAGAACATGGGAAGTCCACGACCAACCAGATCATCTACCATGAACAGGTTCATATCCTTACCGATCTTACGGTGATCTCTTTCTTTTGCTTCTTCAAGCATCTGTAAATGAGCTTCCAGCTCCTCAGGAGTAGGGAAGCATACACCATAGATTCTCTGAAGCATCTTGTTCTTGCTGTCACCTTTCCAGTATGCACCGGAATGACGGATCAGTTTGAAGTATCTGCAAAGCTTTACATTATCAACGTGAGGTCCACGGCACAGGTCTGTGAAATCACCCTGATCATAAACAGTGATATTGCCATCTTCCAGATCAGAGATCAGATCAAGCTTGTACTCGTCATCCTTGAACATTTCCATGGCTTCTTCCTTGGAAACCTCTCTACGGATGATCTTTTTACCGGATTTTGCGATCTTCTTCATTTCTTTTTCAATATTCTCAATGTCCTCATCACGGACTACATCATCCCCAAGGTCGATATCATAATAGAAACCTTCCGCAACAACAGGTCCTACCCAGAACTTCGCCTGTGGGTACAGATGTTTAATTGCCTGTGCCATCAAATGAGCACAGGAATGGTTCAATGTGTTCAATCTTTCGTCTTCTTTGAAATTTACCATTGTTTTAACTCTCCTTTTCCGTATGAAAAAGCACCTGTAGATATGATTCACATATCTAAGGGTGCTTACACACGATTCCACCTTAATTTTTCACTCTGCGAAGCGTATTTATACATATAAATACAACCTCTTAGCCTGTAACGCAGCTACACGGTAACGCTTCAAAATGCACTGTAAAAGTTCATTTCTTCTACGCACAGCTCGGGAATGGTCTTCATGAAATCTATCCTTAAACAGCTTACACCCTTGACTGTTCTCTCTGGAAGGCTCGATCACATTACTCTTTCCGTCACAGCTTTTAATCACTAAAATTAATGTAGCACAATATCTTTCAAATTTCAACCTTTTCTCTTGACGAAATTACATAACTTGCATATAATTACCAATGGTAATTACTTTTGGTAACTATTTAATCAGCTTATAGAAAGGTTTGGTAATCAATGTGACCACAGATAAGATAAAAAAAATGATGGATGCCTGTTATATGGCAAAAAGAGCCAGAGAGCTGCTCCCCGAATTACCCAAAGGAGTCACGCCCTCCTACATCCATTATTTAGACATCATTCAAAGACTGGAAAGCCAGAATATCAAAGTTAAGATATCTGATATCAGTGATGAGCTGAATCTTCCAAGGCCGGGCGTGACCAGAACGGTCAAAGATATGGAAGCCAAAGGATATCTCCAGAAATTCTCATCTGATGAGGATGGGCGTATCACCTTCATTACCCTCACAGAAGAGGGCAGGAGACTCTCAGATAAATATGACAGAAAATATTATGGCGCATTATCCCAGTATTTAGACTGTATATCCGATGAAGACGCGGATTGTACGATTCGAACCATAGAAAAATTATATGAAATCATGCAGGAGAGGAGAATTAATCTTGAATAACTCTAAATCAGACTTTACACAGGGAAGTATCATAAAAAAACTTATTTCCTTTATGATCCCCATTCTTGGCGCTTTGATCTTACAGGCGGCCTATGGTGCTGTCGATCTGCTTGTTGTAGGAAGATTTGGAACAACTTCCGGTCTTTCTGCTGTATCAACAGGAAGCCAGGTGCTTAATCTCGTTACCTTCGTCATTACCCAGTTCGCCATGGGTATCACTGTTCTCATTGCCCGCTATATCGGTGAGAAAAAGCCGGAACTGATCGGCTCCCTTATTGGCAGTTCAACCATCATCTTTACCATTGTTTCCGCAGTATTATTTGTCATCATGGTAGGCTTTGCAAGACCTGTCTCCATTCTTATGCAGGCTCCCACAGAAGCGGTCGCACTGACAACAACTTATGTACGTATCTGTGGTGCAGGTATCTTCTTTATCGTTGCCTATAACCTGCTGGCTGCGATATTCAGAGGCTTTGGCGACAGCCGTTCACCTCTTATTTTCGTTGCCATCGCCTGTGTGATCAACATCGTCGGCGACCTGATATTAGTAGCAGGATTCCATATGGATGCTGCAGGTGCGGCTATCGCCACAGTGCTCGCCCAGGCTGTAAGTGCCGTCTTTGCAATTATCCTGCTTGCTAAAAGGAAAAATCTGTTTACCATTACCAGAAAGGATTTCAGGATCAACAATCAGTGCGAACGCTTATTCAAAATTGGATTTCCCCTTGCGCTTCAGGAATTTCTTACACAGCTTTCCTTCCTTGCTCTGTGTGCCTTCGTCAACAGGTTGGGTCTGGAAGCTTCCTCCGGTTATGGAGTTGCTTGTAAGGTTGTAAACTTCGCAATGCTCATTCCAAGTGCACTGATGCAGTCAATGGCTTCCTTTGTATCACAGAATGTCGGTGCAGGTAATGAGAAAAGGGCGAAAAAGGCAATGTTTACAGGGATCAGCGTTGGTCTGGTCATCGGCTGTCTGGTTTTCCTCTTCGTATGGTTCAGGGGAGATTTACTGACCGGAATCTTTACAACAGATGCCGCTGTCGTTCAGAATGGCTTCGATTACCTGAAAGGTTTCGCTCCTGAGACAATCATTACTGCTATCTTGTTCAGCATGATCGGTTATTTCAACGGTCATGACAAGACCTTATGGGTCATGACACAGGGTCTGATCCAGACTTTACTTGTGCGTCTTCCTCTGGCATACTATATGAGTATTCAGCCCAATGCCAGCCTGACCAGAATCGGTCTTGCAGCCCCGACTGCAACAGTTGTCGGAATTGTCCTGAATGTGGTATTCTATCTGTATATAAACAAAAAGAAAAACTAGGTAATTGCGAAACTGGTATAAAAAATGGGACGAATTATGCAGATTTGCAGGTGACAACGCTCTGGCGGCAATAGGAAGTTGTGTCGCACTTGTTGGAATTTTCGTAAACCTTATTGTTGGTCTTTCGGTCGGTTCGAATGCCGTCCTCGCCAATCTGATAGGGCAGAACAAAAGAGATAAGATCAACGACATGCTGCACACGATCCTTACATTTGGAATGTTACTGGGAGTCATTCTGATGTTGATTGGATGGTTGTCTGCCAGAGCAATACTGGAGTTGTCCGGTACAGTCAATGTTATTCTGAACCTGGTTCTGGTCATTGCGTTCGGACTTGGTGTATCAGGCGTTGCGATCGCTACTGTCATATCCAATGTTCTAAGTGCCGCAATGGTCATCATTTACTTACATCGTAGAAATGACGAATTTTCATTTTGCTTTCACAATATGAGAATAGAGAAGGATTATCTGCTCAAAGTACTTCAGATAGGTATTCAGGGTGCTATTTTCTCTGTATCAAATGTTTTTATCCAGAGTGGTATCAATTCCTTTGGAGAGTATGCAATTGCCGGTTCTTCCCTTGCACTGAATTTCGAATATTTCACTTATGATATTGCAAATGCATTTGCACAGGCAGCCGTGACCTTTATCAGTCAGAACTATGGTGCAGGCAACATTAAACGATGCAAAAAAATCTTCTGGCAATGTATGCTTTTTGGATTCGTCTTTACAGAAATTCTAAGCCTCATATTTATTATATGGGGAGATTTCTTCGTGGGTATCTATACAACCAGCGAAATGGTCGCCGCCTATGGTCTGATCCGTATGTATCACGTATGCTCTCTGGAAGGACTGACTACCACTTATGAGGTAGAAAGTGCAGCCCTTAGAGGCATGGGAAAGTCTCTTGAACCGGCGATCTTTACGATCCTTGGTACAGTAGCGTTCCGTCTGATATGGCTGGTGGACATGCCACTATTTTCCCGGCATATGGCAAGGCATTAGCCGGACGCAGGAAGGAAGCCATGCTTCAAGTGCATTTTGGTGCCAACTATACAACAGGAGAGTACGGCTGGACCACCAATCTGGAGACAGTGAAGCGTTCTGTTGACTGGCAACTTCAGAATCTCCAGACAGATTACATTGATTTTGGCTTTATTCATTGTCTGGATGAACAGTCAGACTTGACAACTTATGAAAAAAATGGGATTTTAAAATATATTCTGAGTCTGCAGGAGCAGGGTGTTGTAAAATACATCGGTCTGTCTACCCATGCACCGGAACTGGCAAATAAGGTACTGGATATGAAGATATTGGATATGCTGATGTTTTCCATCAATCCAATGTATGATTACGGTCAGGGGGACTTCGCGATCGGTAATGCCAATGAACGCCAGAACCTGTACCGCCGTTGTGAGAAAGAGGGTGTCGGCATTTCCGTCATGAAGCCTTTTAACGTGGGACAGCTTCTTGATGCCCACAAGTCACCGTTTCATCAGGCATTGACACCGGCGCAGTGTATTCAGTACGCACTGGATAAACCGGGAGTTCTCACCGTCCTTGGCGGTCCGGGCAATATTGCACAGTTACAGGAGATTCTGACATATCTGGATACGACACCTCAGGAACGGGATTACTCCATCATTGGCTCCTTTATCCCTGACGATTCTGTTGGAAAATGCGTCTATTGCAGACATTGCCACCCATGTCCCGCAGGACTGGACATCGCACTGATCAACAAGTACTATGATCTGTCCATGCAGGGAGATATTCTGGCAAAAGACCATTACCTGACACTGAACAAAACAGCTTCTGACTGTATTCAGTGCGGTCATTGCAACAAGCGCTGTCCTTTCAAAGTACATCAGCAGGAACGCATGGTTCAGATTCGGGATTATTTCGGCAAATAATAACTGGAGGAAAGACAAACATGGAAGAATTATACAAGGCAATCGAAGAAAAAATACAAAGCAGCGGCTATCCAAGACCTGTATCGGGTAGAGATGTATACAATGATATCTGCGATCAGATCGAAGGAAAAGACAACGGCACTTATCTGTTACTATCCAAATTCGAAGATGATGTGATCTTTGAATATAATATCACGATCATGGACAACCAGTTCAATCTGGGGATTCTTACGATAAAAGCCCCGGAAGGTCAGTATTCTGTCGATTTTGATGCTTAACAGCAGGGAATTTACATGCTATAATGAAGAAAATTATTTTCAGGAGGGTATGTTAATGGATATGAATATTGTATGTTTGGATTTGGAAGGTGTATTAGTACCGGAGATCTGGATTGCTTTTGCAGAGGCAAGCGGCATTCCGGAATTAAAGAGAACTACCAGGGATGAGCCTGATTATGACAAATTAATGAAATGGAGACTTGGCATTCTCAAAGAGCATGGACTTGGTCTGAAGGAAATCCAGGACACCATTGCAAAGATTGACCCGATTCCCGGTGCAAAGGAATTCTTAGACGAATTAAGAAGCATCACACAGGTTATCATTATCAGCGATACCTTTACCCAGTTTGCAGGCCCTCTGATGAAGAAGTTAGGCTATCCTACCATCTTCTGCAACTCTCTGGAGGTAGCACCGGATGGCGAGATCACAGGTTTTAAGATGAGAATTGAGAATTCCAAATACACAACTGTAAAAGCACTGCAGTCTATTGGTTTCGAGACGATCGCAAGTGGTGACAGCCATAATGATCTTGGTATGATCAAGGCAAGTAAGGCAGGTTTCCTGTTCAAGAGTACAGAACAGATCAAGAAGGATAATCCTGAATTGCCCGCATATGAAACCTATAATGAATTAATGGCTGCTATTAAAAAGGCTTTATAAATTTCAAAGCCGGAAGGAAAATTTTTATGGAAGATTATTCAATTGCGAACACTACGAAGGAACAGCGGATCGCATTGATCAAACAGTGGATTCCTGATGATGATGGAATTGAAGACAGCGGTATGGACTTGTGGGATATCTACGCTGATTATATCAGCGGCACAAGAGAAATCGCAGAGATCAATGCATCAATGTCCGGAGTGTTCTACACGGAAGCAGATTTAAGATAATACACAGGCAGTTACATATCAAAAATGTAACTGCTTTTTTATTGACAACCATTATAATGTATGTTACATCGATAATTTAATTATCAATGTGTATAGGAGGAAATATGGCAGTTTCAGACAAATCAATTGACCCCAAGCTTCTTAAGAGCGCGCGTAAAGAATTCTTGGAAGCAGGATTTGAGAAAGCCTCATTAAAAAACATATGCACCAATGCAGGTGTAACTACCGGTGCACTTTATAAACGTTTTAAAGGGAAGGATGAACTATTTGGAGCAGTCGTGAAAGAAACCGTAGAGGACTTTCATGCCCGCATAGACAATATATCTGCTCCTGATGTTACGACCTTGTCAGATGACGAATTATATGCAGGCTGGGATATGGGAAGTACCGCTATAGAAGCATGGTTCTCCTATTTTTTCAGCCGCAAGGAAGATTTTAAACTTCTGACCGCCTGCTCAACAGGGTCCAGCTACACAGGATTTCTGGAAAAAACTCTGGATAACTGTAACCAATTGTCTTTTGCACATTATCATGAAATGAAGCGCAGGGGAATCTGTACCAGTGATTTCTCCGACCGTGAACTGGCAATTCTGCTAAAGGCATACTGGCAGCCGATTATAGAATGTCTGTCCCGGGATATTACCTGGGAAGAAGCTATGCATGTATGTCAGGGCATGTGCTGCATGATATCTTTTGAAAAAGTGCTGGGATTCAAACTTACACCACAAAGTCGCAAAATCGACAGAGCAGGTTATTTTCAATAACGTGAAAACGCCCGCAAATGCGGGCATTTCATTCGCCTGTAGGTTAGATATTTCTAACTAAAGGTGTGACATTCTAACTGCAAGGAGGAGTATATGAATAAAATTCTGGAATACGCAGGACAGTACAAAAAGAACTATTTCTGGTCTGTTACCCTTGTTCTTCTGGCTGTTTTTGCACAGGTAATTCCCTATCTATTTTTATACAAGCTGGTCATACACATTATCGATATTGAAACTTATACCACAAACCAGCTTATCAGTTACGTTGTTATCATTGCAATATGTCTTTTGCTATATACCTTTCTGTATACGAAAGGACTGGAGCTCTCACACATTGCAGCCTACAATACTTTGAAAAATCTTCGTATCTATCTGCAGGAACGTATGGAGAAAATGCCTCTGGGTGCCATTACAGCCATCGGCAATGGTACTTTTAAGAAAATGTTCGTAGATGATATCGAAACTCTGGAATTGCTGCTGGCTCATGCAATACCGGAACTGACAGCAAACACTCTGGTACCACTTCTGACTTTGATCACCGTATTTATTGTAGACTGGAGATTAGGTCTGCTCAGTATCGCATCACTTGTGCTTGGTGTGCTTCCCATGTGCATGATGTTTGGCATCGGAGCGAAATATATGGAAGATTATTACGCTTCCGCACGGGATATGAACAATACTATCATCGAATATGTCAATGGTATGGAAGTTATCAAGGTATTTAACCATGATGTAAAAAGCTTCACCAAATTCACACAGAAAGTTCTTGCATATCGTGACTTTACTCTGCGCTGGTATAAAATGTGCTGGCCATGGATGGCATTGTATGCCAGTATGATTCCTTTTATTTCCATGTTTTCACTGCCCGTAGGTACTTATCTTGTGCTGATCGGCAAATTGTCCTTCGCCAGATTTATTCTTGTGATCTGCCTGAGTACAAGTATCGGTGCGCCACTTTTGCGTGCTATGAATTTCGGTGGCAAAATTGCTGGTTCATTTCTATGATATCAGCTCCGGTAAAATCACAATAGGCGGTCAGGATATTACCCAGATGAGTCTGGAAAGTCTCAATCAGTTGATATCCTATGTTGCACAGGAGCAAT
>ULWY01079941.1_pt1 | contig 27259 bp, 21 predicted proteins | sample 1960761 | NCBI WGS metagenome assembly ULWY01 (sample SAMEA4835824, study PRJEB28245) | human gut metagenome | biome: gut microbiome; material: fecal sample | place: Denmark | collected 2008 | reverse complement strand
GCTCACGAAAAGGGAAGTGATCCAGTAAATATTCTTCCATTGAATTCATATAGGTCTTATCTTCTATACTATCTGCTGTAAGTTTGGGAATCAGGCTAAGTCTGCGGCGTTCTGAAACCGAAAACTGCTGCTTTGGCATACAGATAAGCAAAATTGCCATTCCAGTCAGTAACCCCATAAATATAGTGACAAAGACTTTTTGTAATTTATGATCCATATCGTTAATTCCTTTATCTAAAATCTAAAATACAAAAACGGATTGAACGAGCCATCTATCAAATATGCAGTACATAAGATCAACAATGCTATTACTGCCACCATCTGTGTCAATTGATAAAGCATTCCGCCAGAAAGCACATTTCTGTACTTTTGCCACAACCATGCCGGCAGCGGCGTTGTTCCTGCCACACCCATTACCAATAATACTGCTCTGTTTCGTATCATGTAGAATATTACAGATCTATCGGAAGCACCCGTTGTCACTCCAAACATGGAACCAAGAATACGCTTCAGTAAATCCATATCTTCTGTTCTGAAAATCAGGAAGCTGACCATAATAACAACTATCATGTAAACGTGGCATAATGCACTTTTTATATATTCTGCTTCCCGACGCTGCACTTTAAACTGTCTGATGCCCTTTTCCAACAGAAGCAATATGGCAAACAATAGTCCCCATATAATATAATTCCAGCCTGCACCATGCCATAATCCGGTAAGGAACCATACGATCACAATATTGACTATCCAGCGAATCGTGCTTACCCGGTTTCCTCCCAGAGGAATGTAAACATAGTCACGAAACCATGCTCCCAAAGTAATATGCCATCTTCTCCAGAATGCAGTTGCACTTCCTGAAATAAACGGATATTGAAAATTCTCCGGGAAATGAAATCCAAACATTCTTCCCAGTCCTATTGCCATATCCGAATACCCTGAGAAATCATAATAAATCTGCATAGCTGCTGTGGCTGCATAAACCCACGCGATCAAAGTTGAATGATCCGCCAATGACAGAATTTCCTCTGCAAATTCTCCTAACACATTGGCAAGCAGTACCTTCTTGGCAAGTCCGATCGTAAAACGTATACATCCCTGTGAAATATCCTCCAGAGATGTTTTTCTCTGTGTAAGCTCCTGTTCGATCTGTGTATAACGCACAATAGGACCTGCGATCAATTGAGGAAACAATGTAATATAGGTCATCAGATCGATCAGTTTCTTCTGCGGCTGTGCATCCTGTCTATGCACATCTATCACATAGCTGACTAACTGGAATGTATAGAATGAAATGCCAATTGGTAATGTTATCTGATGCATGTCAGGAATCAGCCGGTGCAAAAAGAAATAACTGTATTTAAAATAGAATAAAAAGAAAAAGGGTACAAAAACAGACAGAATATATAATATTCTGCCCATTATTGTACCTTTTCGCTTCACTGAGCCATTCGTTAATACGAATGTAACCAAGATCTGTCCCAACATAAGAAAAAGCCCCAAAGGTTCCCCCCATGCATAGAACAGACCGGATAAAATACATAAACAAAGATTTTTTCCCTTAGCCGGCACTATCTTATAAATCAAAAATGCCAGTGGCAGGAAGAAAAACAGGAATGTAATGCTCGAAAATAGCATACAAAAGCTCCTTTTCTACATAGGATTATCTTTTTCCAATGCTTTATCAGAAACTGACATATTACGTTGCTGAGCTGCCGATACCGCAGCGTCATATACACTCTGTGCAGTATCAGGATCACCCATAACAAAGAAGATATCCCTGCCAAAAGCATTCGAAATCTCCTTCTCAGCGGTCACACAGATCCATTTTGCCGGATTAACACTGTCCATAACTCGCTGCTTAAGTTCCTCAACATCTGCATCATCTGTAGTTTTGATGTACATCGCAGAATATGCGATCGAGCCTATCATGGACTCTGACATATAAATGCCCTCTATTCCTGTAACATCAGTGAGTCCCGTCTGAAAAGTTACAGAATCCATATCCTGCATATCCACTTCTGTCGTTTCAATATATGCCGGTAGCATGTCCTCAGACACCTGCGCATAAATATCATCAAACAATTTGGATACATCCTCAAGTCCATCTAAATGAACCATTGCGTTTTCATCATGCTCCTGAGTGGATACTTCATCTGAATTTCTATCTGTACCGGCTCCACAACCTGTCATAAGCATTACCGCCGCAAGCACTGCTGACAGCGTAGTCATCATTTTTCTTTTCATTTTTGATTCCTCCACGTTTACATTTTAAGATCAGTGTCTGCGTTTTTTCCTGTTTTATACCTGTCGTTCAATTAATCTTCAAAAGGAATAACTGCTCCATCATATGTATCATTGATATATTTCTTGATTTCATCTGACTTTAATGCACTGACTAAAGCCTTGATCTTATCACTGTTCTCATTGCCTTCTTTGACTGCAATGACATTCACATATGTTTTAGCTGCCTCAGAATCAGATGTTTCAAATTTGATCGCATCTTTTCCTACAGAAAGTCCTGCCTGTAATGCATAGTTACCATTTAATACAACAAATGCTACTTCTTCTCTGACTCTTGCTACCTGCTCTGCTGCCAGTTCCTGGATCTTAACATCCTTAGGATTCTCAACGATATCATTTACTGTAGCTTCCAGACCAACACCGTCCTTAAGTGTCAGTATACCATTATCCTGTAATAAGAGCAATGCTCTTGCTTCGTTCGTTGTATCGTTAGGAACTGCAATTACATCGCCACTGGAGAGATCATCCAGACTGGACTTTGTTCCCGGATAAATTCCAAATGGTTCATAGTGGATACCACCTGCATTTACAAGATGTGTGCCATGTTCTTCATTAAAACTTTCCAGATATGGAATATGCTGGAAGTAGTTTGCATCAAAATCACCACTCTCAACTACATTATTAGGCTGAACATAATCATCAAATACTGTTACCTGAAGGTCCCATCCCTGCTCTGCAAGAATAGATTTAGCCTGCTCCAGAATCTCTGCATGTGGTGTAGCACTTGCTGCTACTGTGATCGTCTTATCCTCTGAAGATGTGTTCTCAGTTTCCTGTGCTGCTGTTGTGGATGCACTTTCTGTTGCTTCCGCTGCCGGTTCGGATGTTGCTGTATTTCCGCATCCTGCTAATGCCGCAACAGCTAATGCTGCTGTCAAAATGACTGCTGTTACTCTTTTTTTCATAATTTTTCCCTCCGATGAAATTTAATATCTATAACTTCCGCAGAACGGATTGTTATCTTTTACGTCTGTCAATTTTGTTCGATATATGCATACCGATCGTCTGGAATATCTGTACCAGTACGATCAGAAGTACTACAGTCACTACCATAATATCTACCTGATAACGGTGATAGCCGTAACGGATCGCAATATCACCCAGACCGCCGCCTCCTACAGTTCCTGCCATGGCAGAATATCCAAGAATCGTTCCAATTGCGATCGTGGCTCCTACCAGAATAGAAGTACGTGCCTCTACCAGTAAAACACGGAAAATAATAGTGAATGTCCCTGCTCCCATAGACTGTGCTGCTTCAATGACACCACCGTCTACTTCTTTTAAGGAAGATTCTACCATTCTTCCAATAAAAGGAGTCGCTGCAACTACCAAAGGTACGATCGTAGCTGTCGAACCATAACTTTTACCTACCACAACTCTGGTAAAAGGAATCAATACAATTAAAAGGATCAAAAACGGAATACTTCTTATAATATTGGATACAACATCCAATATCTTGTATACGACCGCATTAGGTCTTATACCTGTCTTATCTGTTACTGCAAGTGCAATACCCAAAGGCATACCGAATACATATCCTAATATTGTCGATGCCAATGTCATATATAATGTTTCTCCGATTCCTGCCAGAATCATATTGACCACTGCTTTATCCCACATAATCGGATACCTCCTCTACTGCAAGATTTCTTTCTTTGAGATACTGTATCATTTTCTGACTGATATGCTCGTCCTCCGGTAATCCCAGAATCATTTCTCCATGGGCGATTCCTCCCACGTTTTTCGTATCTGCCTTTAATATATTAACCGGTGTCTGAAAACGCAGCACCATATTGGCAATTACAGGCTCAAAAGAAGAATTTGCTGAGAATACGATTCGGACGCATTTCTTCGTCTGCAGTTCATCCACCAGTTCTGTATTCTCAGAAGCCCCCTTCATAACCAGTTCTTTGGCTTCCTTAGACTGGGGATGACTGAATACGTCAAGGACTTCTCCGGTTTCTACCAGATGTCCTGCCCCGATAATACCTACCCTGTTACAGATTTCTCTGACTACTGCCATTTCATGAGTAATAATGACTATTGTGATACCATATTTTTGATTGATCTCTTTTAATAAAGCCAGAATAGATTTCGTAGTCTGCGGGTCCAGTGCACTGGTCGCCTCATCGCAAAGCAGTATCTTAGGATTTGAGGCAAGAGCACGTGCAATTGCTACACGCTGCTTCTGTCCACCGGATAATTGCACCGGATATGCCTTTGCTTTATCCGAAAGTCCCACAATTTCAAGCAGCTCCGTTGCACGTTTTCTCGCATCTGCCTTAGAAACTCCTGCAATTTTTAACGGAAAACATACATTATCAATTACATTTTTCTGCATAAGCAGATTAAAATGCTGAAAGATCATAGCAATGCCGCGTCTTTCCATACGAAGTTCTTTTTCGCTCATTGCCAATAAATCTCTTCCTTCTATTTCAACTGTACCGGATGTCGGCCTCTCAAGAAAATTCAAACATCTGACAAGGGTACTCTTACCTGCACCACTCATACCGATAATGCCAAATATGTCTCCTTTATTGATCGTAAGGTTCACATCCTGCAATGCATGGACCGTACCATCCTTGGTTTCATATGTCTTGGACACATTTTTCAGTGTAATCATTGTTAACCAAACCTTTCTGTCGTTTATAGATTTATTCAGTATCACATGTCCGAACAGCATTGCATGGTTCTGAATAATCATCAATATTGTAAAGCACATGCATTATTATGTCAAATACTTGTCACCGTTAACGTATATGTTATCATACAATTCCTATATAGTAAATAGGAAATTATTGTATTAACATTTAAATTTATTTTAAATCTTTTGCCATTATCAGTTTATTGTATAGTTTTATTTTTATTCTATAGACATTTTTGGCTTATTGTTTTAAAATAGAAGTAAGTATAACTAATTGAATTAAAATAATTCAAAAGAAAGGAAAATTACAATGGAATACGATGAAAGAAAATTTAAAGCAAGTGCTAACAAAAAAGCCCGTATCGTCTGGATCACCCTTCTGGTACTGATTACGTTAGCCCATGTTGCTCAAATTGGGAAAGGAATCCCACTGTCAACATGTGGTATTATGGTTTTTCTGGGATGGTTGCCTTATTTAATCGGTCGAGTCATGCTGAAAATAAAAGGAGAAGACTGGGAAAAATATAAAATAGTCATTGCCGTCGGTTATGGTGTTTTTTACCTCTATACAATTTGTGTATCACCTTTCCAGCTCGCATTTATCTATATCTTTCCTTTGATTACCATGATGGTATTATTCAATGATGCGAAGTTCCTGATCAATGCATGTGTCTTCAACGATCTTGGATTATTTGTAAGTGCCGCCGTTCTCTATAACCAGGGGAGAACCTATACAGGTCTTACCAACAACCTGATCCTGGAAATGAGTACTGTTACTTTATGCTATATCGGCAGTGTCATGTCAGTTAAGCATATCACTTCTTCCAACCATGCACTGACAGATTCCATCAAGGATAATCTGGAACATGTTGTTAATACAGTAAATAAGGTAAAGGGTGCCAGCAACTCTATCGTTGACGGTGTTACTGTAGTCAGAGAACTGGCAGATGAGAACCGCCAGGGTGCTAATTCTGTTGTAGACAGCATGGACAAACTGGCTGACAGTAACAATACGCTACATGAAAAAACAATGTCATCTGTAGATATGACAGCGGATATCAATACTCAGGTACAAAGTGTTGTAACCCTGATCGATGATATGGTCATGCTGATCAATGAATCCGGAACCCATGCAAATGAAAGTAGTCAGGAACTTGAAAAAGTCATGCATACTACCAATGTAATCGCTGACCTCTCCTCACAGGTAGAAAAAATTCTTGGAATCTTCAGCAACGAATTCCAGATGGTAAAAGATGAAACAAGTACCATCTCCGGCATTACATCGCAGACCAACCTGTTAGCCCTGAATGCATCAATTGAGGCTGCAAGAGCCGGTGAAGCCGGTCGTGGTTTCGCAGTCGTTGCCGAACAGATCAGACAGTTAAGTACTGACACCAAATCTTCTTCCGAACAGATCATGGGAGCACTTGGAAACCTGCAGGAAACATCAGAAAAGATGACTTCCTCCATCACACAGACTTTGACACTGATCCAGGAACTTCTGACAAGTATGGCAGGCATCAGCAGTAATGTATCTCAGATTGCAACTGATTCCACACAGCTTAACGGCAATATTCAGACAATCGATAATGCCATGAAGGAAGTTGAATCCTCCAATCAGAATCTGGTAGATAATATGAATCAGATCACTGAAGTCATGGAAATTATGACAAATTGTGTGAGCGATGCCGAAGACACTACCAAAACAATGCTCAGTAAGTATGAAGAAACATCAGTTAACGTAGAAAATATTGAAAAGGTTGTTGATAATCTGGTCAAAGAACTTGGTTCCGGCGGTTTCATGGGAATCCACGATGCTGCCAAAGGCATGAGTATATGTCTCTTTGACAAGGACTCTTCCGGACATCCTGTAGAATATACAGGTAAAATAACCGACACCGTAGATAATGGTATTCTTGCAGCCCTTGATACTGCTGAACTAAATGTCAAAGATAAGACTCACGGCTTCTGTTTACAGATTTCCGTTGCCAATGCCGTATACTCCTGGGATATTGCTCATGTAACAATTCCAAGAGGTGTTGCCAAGGGAGTCTATCAGATCACCGTGGAAGGCAATCCTACTGTTATGAACAGACGTAAATATCCAAGAATGCCTCTCCATAACAAATGTACGATCACTTTTGCCGGTACCGATCAGGCAATGGATGCTACTATGTTGAATATCAGTGGCGGTGGTTTTGCTTTCAAATCCCCAGACAGAGTATTCATGGACGCAAAGGGCAAACATATCACCCTTAATATCAAAGCATTCGCACTGGCAGAACAAAGCACTCTCGGCGCAACTATCATTCGATGCACTGATGATGAAGGCACCTACATCGTTGGATGCCGACTGGATGCTGATGATGAAGCAATTGCCGAATATGTATCAAAAAACTATAAAGAATAAAAAAACATCCCGATGGAATATCAAATCCATCGGGATATTTTTATGCTATCGTTTATTGCCGAAATAAGAAATAACTAATGTTCCTACGCCTGTATGCGCTCCTACTGTCGGACTGATGGAGAGAACCATTGTCCTGGCATTGGGATATTTTTCTTTTACCATATTTTCCAGTTCTGCCGCCTCGTCCGGTGTATCGGAGTGAGACATAAATACTTCATTGACTTCCCAGCCTTCTGTATTCTCAGCAATGGTATCTACAAGCATCTTCATTGCCTTTTTCCTGCCTCTGGTCTTGGCAATGTTGGACAGCTTACCTTCATCATCTACATGAAGAATAGGCTGAATATTCAATGCTGTTCCAATGATCGCGGTAGACTTGGCAAGTCTGCCTCCTCGAACCAGATGAAACAGGTCTTCTACTGTAAAATGATGAACGACGTGCAGTTTATTCTGTTCGATCCAGTCTGCGATCTCTTCCATCGTCTTACCCTGCTTCTTCATCTCTACTGCACGATATACAAGTAATGCCTGACCACACTCTGCACTCAGAGAGTCTACTACAATGATCTTACGGTCAGGATATTCCTCCTGAAGTTCTCTGCCACACATCGCTGCATTATTATAACTGCTACTGATTCCTGAAGAAAAACCAATATGCAGAATATCATATCCCGCATCTAACTGACTTCTCATGACTTTCATAATATATTCCGGATTCGTTGCACTTGTTGTTGGCATCTTACCATCTCTGATACGCTGATAAAATTCCTTATCTGTTAACTCCTTGCCTATGTCTTTACCAAATTCCTCTTCGTCTATATAATAGTGAAGCGGATGAATCGCAATGTGATTCTCCTGTAAATATTCCTCTGGCAGACTCGCCGTAGAATCTGTTGAAATGACAAATTCACTCATTCGCTTATACCAAACCTTCCTGTTAAAATGTAACACATGTTGCTTTTTATTTCTGTCTGTATTATAATTTCTATTATTTCTACTGACAACGGTCAAAATGCAAAGTAATGTTACATAATATACATTTTCTACACATGTGTTACTTTATTATCAGAAAGGAGCTGTTTCCGCCCATGATTTCACATCAAACAGACCGCCGTGTCCAACGCACCCGGAAAAATATACGCAGTGCACTGATCTCTTTGCTTTCTGAAAAGGATTTATCCCAGATCACAGTAAAAGAATTGGCAGCCCGCGCTGATATTAACCGTAAAACTTTCTACAGCTATTATTCCAGTATTGACGATATTCTGGACAAAATTGAGGATGAAATTGTTGAGAAGCTGTTGGATATTATAAAAAACTATGATTTTCGTGATTCCGGTTTCGATGCCTATGCTCTCTTTTGCAGCCTCAATCAGATCATTAATGATGATTTTGAATTATACAAAAGCCTTATCTTTTCCAACAATTATGATTTTTTACTGGTAAAAGTAAAAAATACCATCAAAAAAACACTGTTGGAGAAATATGCCCCGCGAATCAATGCACAGAATAATCTGTTAAGCCTTTATGCTGAATATGTAGCATCAGGGATTATTTCCATGTACATTGAATGGTTTCATTCTGACAACAGTGTATCTTTGGAAGAACTTGCCAAAGCAGCAAGTGAAATTACTTTATTCGGTTTTACCTCTTACAGAAAGATTTGATACTATCTGGATGGATGAAATCTAAGTACCTGCACAGATTCTCTATCTATATGATATTGACAACAGCCATCCGTAACTTCTATCCTCTGTTCCCTTGGAGATACTTTGCAGGGGTCATCAAAGGAATTTTCATCTGTCAACTCATACCCGGACATAATATAGGCTGTACCTGCTGCACTCTCTACTCCTTCCAGATGAAGCTGTATATCTACTGCTCTCTTCTGTACGTTGACCAGCTTCACGATCACATCTCCGCTATGCTGATCTGTAGAAGCTGCGGTATACAGAGGCTCTATCACAACCGGTGCATGTTCGATCTCATGAATAAGTTCTCCGTCAATATATGCCCTGAAATGTCTGCCCTTAATTTCCAGTTTCAGTTCATAATCTCTGTCAGCTTCTACTGTAAAAGAAGATTGTGTCAGGCAGGAATTACGTCCCGTAATATCCTGCGTCAATGCACTGTCCATATTCTGCCAGCCACCTATCTCCCACTGATAACGGTTCTTCTCATCTCTTACTCCATATTGCAGCATAAATCCCCGTCTGCCCTTTAACATCCTGCCCTTCATTGTAATGCTGTAATGTCCTGATATCATATTATGAAGAAGAACATCCTCCGTTACAATTCTCACATCAGGCTCCTGTCCTGCATATTGTGCAGCATCAGTACCCACATAGTATATCTCAGGGTCATGCCAGTTCGTCCCTTTCTCCAGATCCTCTATTGCAATGTCTGAATATCTGACAACCGTGTCAGGTTCTATCCGCAGTCCAAATTCTCCCTTAGGGTCATCCTCTATTCGGACACTGTCCTGTAAACCTGTCATTTCCAGTTCAATCCTGTCATCCCCCTGATGATTCATAAACAGCTTCTGCACATAATAATTCGCCGTTCCATACGCCTGATGATTATTGAACCATATCATATCCGGCTTCCAGTTAATATAATTCACATTGCACAGCAGCGGTGCATAGCAGGCGAGTCCTACCTTCTCGCTGTTACGCTCCATTCCTGTCATATAAGAAGCCTCGATCAACGCATTATACCATGTGTTTCCCCAGCTTGCATATTCACCTAAAAATACCCTGGGGCCTTTCACATCAAAGTCATCATATCTGTGCTGATTGGCAAGGAACCACTCCGGTGCCTGATAATAATGTTCATCTACCAGATCTGCATGGTTACGTCTGGCGCAATCCCATCCCTTCTCATACTCGCCACCTGCTGCAAAAGGTCCACTGCTGGCAATAATCTGTATATCGGGATATTTCTCTTTGATTGCCTTATGGAAATAGGGATATCTCTCAAAGAAGCCTTCTCCTACTTCCTCATTTCCAACCCCGATATATTCCAGTCCAAATGGATCGTGATGCCCCAATTCACTACGGATGCGTCCCCACTGTGTTGCTTCATCTCCATTGGCAAACTCTATCAGATCCAACGCCTCCTGAACCCACTCATCTAACTGGTCAAAGGGTACTTTGCGCTGATGATGCGGATCATATCCTGCCGGCAGCACAGGCAAAGGCTTCGCTCCTATCTCCTCGCAGAAACAGAAATATTCATAATACCCTAATCCCAGTGTCTGATTGTAGCCCCAGTTATTGCGTCTGGCAGGGCGTTCCTCCAAAGTACCTATCGTGTTCTTCCAACGGTAAAGAGAATCTCTGTCCTGTGCGTTAATGGAACCGTCATGCACCAGACATCCTCCCGGAAATCTCATAAATCTCGGTTTCAAATCTGCAAGCAGGGCAGCAATATCTGTCCTTAGTCCATTTTTCTTATGAAGATAGGTATGTTCCGGGAATAATGACACCATATCCAGATAAAGTCTGCCTACTGTCTCTACATATATGGCAAGAGCGCCTGTTGTTGTAGTTCTGCCTGCCTTGATCGTTGCCTCGTAATGATTCCAGGTTGTCCCTCTGGCAACAGTAAATGTTGTCTCTCCAAGGTTCTCTCCTGATTCATCCTCCAGAACAACCCTTAGTGTCATTTCACTTCTGCCATCATTGGAAGCCAGACAGGAAAAATGATATTCCTTATCCTGTTCCAAATACATACCTGGTTTAAAACCTGTATTTCTGACACCTGCTCCCTCACCTGTTTCAAATATCTCGCATACCAGATAGTGCGGATTGCGCCTGCTGTATGGATGAGCATCCTGAATCCACCACTGCATCCTGCTGTACTTCTTCTCTATCTTCTCCCATGCCATCAGTGGATGATACGCCGGATTGTCTATTACTGAGAACTCAAAACTTCTGTTTTGTACCATCTCTGCATACAAACCGCCATCTGCTGCATGATTCAGATCTTCAAAGAAAATGCCATATAAATCTCCCAAATTGCCTGTGACCCTGGAGGGTCTGACTGTAATTTCTGCCTGTCCCATATTTTACTCCTTCTGTGTAGCCCTGTATTTTTAATAAACGCGAATGACCCCTGAAACTTCCTTGACATCTGACATACCCTGGAATACGACCAGCGCATCATCGAAATGTCTCTCTTCTACTGCATCTGTAATGATAACCAGTTCTGCAACACCATCCTTACGACTCTTCTGTACTACCTGCGCAATACTTACATTATTATTTCCCAATACGCTGGCTATGTTGGCAAGTGCTCCTGTTCGATCTGCCGCCTGAATACGCATAAAAAACTTACTACAGGTATCCTTAATATCCTTGACCGGAATCTGTCTATAACAACTGCATCCGATCCTGCCGGAGGATTCGTTCATGATATTGCGCATGGCATCGATTACATCTCCCATAACTGCACTGGCAGTCGGCATCTTGCCTGCACCTCTACCCATGAACATGGCATCATCCATAGCTTCTCCATGTACAAATACTGCATTAAAGGAATTTCTGACTGTTGCCAGTGGATGATTCTCATTAATGAGCATCGGATGAACCTTAACCTCTATTCCATCTTCACTATGTCTGGCAACACCCAGAAGTTTGATCACATAACCGAATTCTTTTGCATAACGGATATCTTCTGCCGTGATTTTGGTAATACCTTCCGTATATACCTGTGAAAAGGTTACTCTGGAATGAAATGCCAGTGATGCCATGATCGCGATCTTTCTACCTGCATCATAACCCTCTACATCGGCTGTAGGGTCAGACTCTGCATAGCCAAGTTCTGTTGCCTGTCTAAGGGCATCTTCATAGCTCATGCCTTTTTCAGACATCTTGGTAAGGATATAGTTGGTAGTACCATTTACAATCCCCATAATTTCTGTAATATTGTCCCCTGCCATGCTCTGTTTGAGTGGACGTATAATGGGAATTGCGCCACCTACACTGGCTTCAAAAAGAAGATCGGCTTTTGCCTTATCGGATGCCTCCATCAGTTCTCTGCCGTTTTCTGCCAGCAGATCTTTGTTCGCTGTTACAACCTGTTTACCTGCTGCAATAGCTTCCAGTATGTAGGTTCTTGCAGGTTCTATTCCACCCATTAATTCAATGATGATCTCTATCTCAGGATCATCTACGATTTCCTTCCAGTTGTCTGTCAACACACTGCTGTCAATACCTTCTCGCTTCTTATTGATGTTTCTGACCAGTACTTTGTTGATTTCCAGTCTGGCTCCTGTCTTGTGTTCCATATCTGCTTCCAGAATATGAGCCAGCTCATACACACCACTACCTACTACACCTGCACCTAATAATGCTGCTTTGATCACTCTTGTTGTACTCATTCTTATCTCCTGTTCTATATTATATATTTACTGATATAACCTCTGTTCTATATAAGACTGCATCATTTTCCGAATCTGCTCAAACTGCTGCATTGTATGAGGATTCTGTGACTGAAAATGCAACAGCTTATCCAGATATCCCTGTTCAACAACGACTCGTACACTGTATGGATAAACCAGTTCATAGACCAGAGAAATATGCCCGACTACATGATCAACGGGGGTGCGTTTCAGTGAACGTAATGTGGCATGCTGCTCGGCAAAGCTGTCCATAACAGCCTGTGTCACCTCTGCATTGACCAGATCTTTCGTTGTCACATTATAGATTTCTTCTAATGGAACATCCACATTGACTTTGAGAATGTCGATCTTATCTGCATCTCTCAGAATATCAGCAAACTGTTTCTCTCTGGTGGTATATTCCTGTGGTACACGATAAGCACTGTGACAGGATATGACCTTTCTCAGAAATATCAATTCCTTTTCTGATATCTCATCTTTTCCGATATAATCCCATATTTTACCCTCATCAAACAGTATCTGAGCACCATACATAGCGTGATCGATAGACTCCGCATCATTAAATGTGCCAAATCTGCGCAACTGTTCAAATCGACCTACATCATGCAACAGACCACAAAACCACGCCATATCTGTATCCTCCTGTGATAAGGAGATACTCTGAGCGATTTTCTCGCATAATGCAGCCACACGATAGGTATGGTCTATTTTTAATTTTACTTTTTCATCCTGTGCATTATAATGCGCAGTATATTCTCCAAAGGCTGCCTGCGCCTTATCCCTGTTTATTTTCATAATAGCCCTCGTTTCTATACCTGACAAACTTCATATATATTCAAAAAATATGTTACACCATGAAATATACAAAAGCAATGCATTTTCATGCGAATCAAAAATACCCGAAAAAGATATTTTAATCTTTTTCGGGTATTTTATCATTTTAAGCAAGGTGCAGCATATCGATCAGCACTACCATAGCAAGTCCATAATATACAACAATTGCTACAAGATCATTGATTGTAGTGATCAATGGTCCGGATGCTACTGCCGGGTCTACCTTGATCTTCTTGAAAAACATTGGGATCAGTGTTCCTACCAGGCTGGATACCACCATTGCTCCTATCAGTGAAAGCCCTACACAGCCTGATACTAACATTGCATATGCTAACTTATACTGCTTCAGGAAATGGATATACATGCCAAGGAATAAAAACGCCATAACGCCAAGTATCAATCCATTGGAGAAGCCAATCTTCATTTCCTTGATCACCAGCATGAATTTCTGTTTGCCGGTCAGGTTCTCATCCATCAGAACACGGATCGTAACTGCAAGTGACTGTGTTCCTACGTTACCTGCCATATCCAGGATCAGTGACTGGAAACACATTACAATAGGAATCACTGCTACTACTGACTCGAACATACCTACTACTGCCGACACACCCATTCCCAGGAAAAGCAGAATAATCAGCCATGGCAGACGTTTTTTTACACTTTCCGATGTCTTTTCCTCCAGATCCTCTTCTGCAGTCAGACCACCAAGTTTTGCATAATCATCGCCCATTTCATCATCTACGACTTCTACGATATCCTGTGCGGTAATGATACCTGCAATTGTTCCATCCTCCAGCAGTACAGGAATAGAATCCTCCGCATAGTCCTTGATCTTCTCAATACAGTCACTGATCTTCTCATGGTCAAGCACATAGGGATAAGAGCGGCTGATGATATCCTCCAGATTCTCATGTTCTCTGGCTACGATCAGCTTCTGTAATTCGATCGCACCATAGAATTTATCCTGTGCATCAACTACATATATGGTAGATATATTGTCATTTTCACCTGCCTGAACCACCAGTTCACGCATTGCCTGTCGAATGGTAAGATCATTATGAATCACCACGAAATTCGTAGTCATGCAGCTACCGATTTCCACATCCTCATAGGAAAGCAGGAGCTTTACGTCTTTTACTGCATCCTGATCCAACATTCCCACGATTTTGTGCTTCGTGCTGTCGTCCATATCCTCCAGAGCATCCACCGCATCATCGGAATCCATTTCTGATACAACCCTGGCTGCATTTTCCAGTGATATTTCTTTAAAATATGGTTCTGCATCATCCAGATATGCAAATATCTGTGCAATCCTCTGTACGCCAAGTACAGAATAAAGTTTCTTCCTTTCCTGTACTGTCAACTCGTCCAAAGCATCTGCGATATCGTTATCGTGATAATCAGATAATCGATCCAGCAATTCCTCTCTGGGAAGATTACTTCTGATAATCCTGACTAATTCTTCTACATATTCCGGTTTCTTCATCATGTTCTGTGTCATTACTACCTCCCACTGCCTTATATGTACTCTCGAAATATTCTTAATGAAGCGTATAAAAAGGCACAAAAATACACCGCTTCAGAAAACCAAAGCAGACCAATAAGTTACTGGCTGTGACGTAGGGACGCTTTCTGATACGGTGTAATGATATGCATAATGACAAAACATGCGGTCAGTCTATTCTCACAGACAGCCCCACGATCCATTCTTTATCGATTGCACCGTATTTTCTACTTCGTCCTGTACCATCGCAACTGTCCATGAAAATTCACCTCCGTTTATCCTCTAATCCTGACACTTGCAAAACGCAACTTTATGTATACAGAATTGTACGGCTTTCACATATGCATAAGCATGCACTGTGCAGCCGTCATCAGTACTGCTACGAGCTGCAGCGTAGCGAGAGCGGCATGTGTTGCATTGTGAAAGCTGCACAATTCGTTCCATTTTTCCATCCATTTTGCAATTGTCTGTCATTTAAACCTTTATTGACGTGGTTAGTATATCATTTTGTGTGTTCTTTTGCAACAATTTCCACACTATTATTTTGCCATAACTTTGCCTGAATTATGCATGATGGAATGTTCTGTCAGTACACTGCGGTATCTGCATATACTGAGCAAATAGCCAAAAAGTACGGAATAGACCAGTGAATTGGAAATTCCATATGTCAGAAATGGCATGCACACTGTCGTCGATGGAACTAAACCAAAATTCATTCCAACACCAAGCCCACACTCTGTCAATAACAGTATACCGCAGCCAAATCCGATCATACTTCCAAGTTGATTACCAGCCTTCATGGCAATGCCAAATACTTTGACTATCAGTGTGCCAAGTGCTGCAATAACAAGGAATCCGCAGACCAGTCCATACGATACGACAAGCTGTGTCATGATCCAATCTCTGCCAAACGCATAGAAATTCTGCACAGGTCCCTCTCCTCCTACACTGCCAAACCAGCGACAGTCACTGATGACAGACCTGATCACATTATAAAAATAACCTGCGCCATAGGCATCTGAATCAGGATTCAGGAATGCTGCAATGCGCATCCTCTGATACCCTGCCGCACCAAAAAAGAAGAAAAGGACTGCAACTATTACCGGCAATACAAAGGCAACAAAAACGCATGCAGGTATCGCAACCTTCCTGTTCAATCCAAACCATCCCTTCCAAAGGGCATACAGGATCATTCCATAAAATACCACCCAGATGCACAGACTCGCAGTAATGCTGCCCTGTAAGGAGAAAAACAGCGGAAGCAGCATATATAATACTGTTTTCATCAAGCCCTTTAACTTAGTGCCACGGCAAGTATACAATATTCCTGCATAGACCGGTACATATAACATAGTCAAAATGGCAAAACCATGCAGGCTGCCATTTACCCAGTAAGCTACGCTATTGATAAGACCTGCCGATGCTCCAAAATATAACAGAAAAAAGACGACAGTAAGTACCCAGTAACAGCCCCTTGCATATCGTCCAAGAAAACTGTAATCCAGGAAACAAATTCCCGACATAACTGCCAGACCGATCATTGTATACAGACATTGTGTACCAAATACTCCTGTTACTGCATATTGCACCAAAAGTCCTCCCAGACTCAGTGCGGCGATCAGAATAAAAGTTCTCCAATCCATCCTGGGTCTATGAATCCTGTCAAGTTCCACACCTATTTCCACCGGATCACCCATGCTCTCTACTGCCGCTGCCAGAGCCTTTTCGTGTGTCATGCCCTGCCCCTCCAGCGCCTGTGCTGCATCTTCGATATGATCCATAATTTCTTTTGCAATACCATCTCTTGCCCTTTTACATCGGATCTGCTCCAATAGAATCATAATAAATTCATCCATTTCCCTAGCCCTCCATACACAGCACATTGGTAACTGCCCTCTGATATTCCTGCCATTCCTGCTTCTTATCTTTTAGATAATTCCTGCCATTTTTTGTAATACTGTAATATTTGCGGGTCTTTCCATTGACTTCACTTTCATAGGCTGTCAGATATCCTTTCTCTTCCAATGAATGCAGCAAGGGATATAAAGTACCTGCTTTCAAACTGAATACATGATTGGAACGACTCTCCAATGTCTCTATCATTTCATAGCCATACATGTCCTTCTCCTCCAGAAGTCGAAGCAGCAACATCGAAGTACTTCCTGATACTAAACTCTTATCAATTGCCATTTGTATTCCATCCTTTCTTTCTATCTTCATAATAATAACTATATATAGATCATCTATATATCAGTATATGTAGATAATCTATATATGTCAAGAAATAATTTCATCCACTAAAAGTCAAAAAATGCTACCGGGACAAATCCCGATAGCATTTTGTATTACTCTTCCTGCTTTTCCTGTTTCTTTGATTTCTTAACAGGCTTCTGTTTTTTGGTTTTCTTTTCTTTTTTCTCTTTTGTTTTATGCTTTCCTGTTATCTTCTTTATCAGAAGAACCAAAAGGACAACAACTGCTGCGCTTACCACTATGATAATGATCTTCATTACATTGGAAGTTTCCTCTACAATACAGAACGTACCAATTGCGCCCTTCATAGTCGTCTGTAAGTACTGTCCACGTACCTTGCTGTCTACCTGCTGCCATTCTCCATCAAGATAACACCATACCGTTGCCTTTTTATATGGATTAAGAAGTCGAACAGCCAATGTATCTGCTCCTGTTACTGTTGTATTTTCCAGAGATATCTGATATACAGTATGGTTTTTCTTTCCTGTAACGTCCTCCGGCACAGTCTCATCCGAAACAGACGCATGCAACACTGCATCTTCTGTAAATACGCCTTCAATCAGAACCAGTGCCTTTTCGTGTTCTCCTTCTGCTGAAGCCAGCATATTATTTGTATTATCACTTTGTACAACAGTTACATTATCCTTATATTCACCTTCGATCACAAGGTTACCGGTCATGATCTTATCTGATACGTCCGGCCATACTCCATAGCAGTTATCTTTTGCAGGAGCCTCAGGGAAGTTAAGTTTGGAGAGACTGTCACCATAAGCAAGTTCCTGAGTTCCCAGGTACATATCATCAATCTTATATGTTACCTTGAGATGCCAGAAATCAGTAGGCATACCCTCTACCGCAAGCAGTTCTTCATAGGTTATCGGTTCTGCAACTCCAATATAGCTGATATTATCAATACCATAGATGTCATCACCAACATAATAATTATTCATAACTGCTGCACTATCTTCTGTGGTATCCTTGTTATCCTCATCGTTCTGAGCAATCTGGCCTGCAATTGCGCCATATCTTCCCTTCGCATCCGAAATATTCACCATGGAATAGCAATCCCGGATATTCGTACCAAACCCTGCAATACCACCGACATTGCGTGTTCCTGACAACGTACACAATGCATAACTGTTCTTGATCAATGCCAGTGACTGTCCGCATACGCCACCTACGAAGTCTCCTTCTGTACTTTCTACAGATCCATATGCTTTACATTTCGTGATGACACCAAATTTCATATAACCTGCAATACCACCGGCTCCATCCTTCTTGGAAGTCACATAACCCTGATTCGTACTGCCGTTAATGATACACTTGGTCGTATAACTGTTGCCAAGAGAGAAATCTGTGCTGCCTGCTGCATTATCCTCCGGATCTTCTTCGTCAATTGCCATTGAGCCAGCAATACCACCAACATTGATATCACCCTGTACAACACCTTTATTCACACTATTGTCAACTCTGCCTGTCGTTGCTGTTTCTATCTCATCATCTGATACATCCAGATAGAAATTGCTGTCACCTGTATTGTCCAGATTTTCAACTTTATCTAAAAAAAGATTAAATACAACATTAAGCTGATCATTTACCGCCTCAAGATCTGCGGTTACCTTATCTGAATAATTTGCTGCATGATCACTGATATTTTTAATACTGTCGGTAATACCTCTTAACTGTGTATGCAGTTCATCAACATTATTATCAAAATCTTCACCCAACTTGGAGAAATTCAGATCAGATTGTCCATTAAGATAATCCACAATTCCCCTTGCACCGGAAGATGCACTTTGTAAACTGTTGATAATACTCTGCACATGCTTAGTCGCCTCATCCAGATCACCATGTGCTGCACTCGCTGCATCTTTAATGTAAGGTGCCTCTATGCTTGCGATCAGTGCCAGATCACTTAATATCTCAGATGCCGCTGTTCCAGCTTCCGATGTATAATCCATCAAATCTGATACATAGTTAAGAAGCTCTGTTTTTTCATTTGGACTAAGGTCATTCCAGTTTCTCACATTACCATCATCATCTGTGATCAGTTCCCGGATCTTATCGACCGTCATATTAATATCATTTGCCTTACCATTTAAAGTGCCTGCATTGGCATTGATCCGATCAAGTGCATCCTGCGTTGCATTATTCTGATTCTGCTTTGCAAAAGTAATCTGTGCTGTTGCAGGTTCTGCGGCACTATCCAGATAGAATTCATATGTCCATGTCCCCGCTGATGCCTTGCCCAGCGCAATTGTCGCTCCACTCTGATTTTTAACAACCGGTGTCGAGCTGACAGTATACCCGGAATCCGGTGTTACTTTCAATGTAACTTTTGTATCATTTCCGCCTGTACAGGAAGCACTGCCACCTATATTAGAAGTAATGATCATCTGAATCGGTTCATATACCGCCGTTACCTTTACATTTTCATTCGGCATTACGAATTTATAACGTTTGGATTCTGTCGTATAGGAAATTGATGTTCCGGAAGCTGTGCTGACAGACAATGTTTTCAGTCGATATCCGTTTCCTGCTGCACTGACCAGATATATTTCATCTCCCGCCTCTGCACTGGATGAACTGGCTGTAATCACACCCCCTGTACCAGAAGTACAGGTAATATCTTTTGCTGCATTCGATTTTGTAAAAATGCCCTTTGCGCGAAGTGGTGTTCCCTCATAATTCAGCAGATAACGATATCCACCTCCGGATTCTGTCATGTCTGCCTTGGAGATACGTACTGTGCTGTTTGTATCTACAGCACCAGATACGATCTTACTGATTTCCAGGCAGTTTATATCCGGTATCTCATACCCTGAGGATGGTGTCAGTGTAACATAATACTGATCCCCATTAGCCCTGACTGCTGTAACAGTACCTCCTACCGTAGATTCAGTAGATACATTTGTATCTGAAGTACTTCCCGTAAATTTGAATACTGCTGCTACTGTTACATCCGTATTGGGCATTGTAAAAGTATATTCCCCGGCTGTTGATGTTGCGTTTATTGCTGTACCATCACTGCAAGTCAATGTATCTATAGCATAATTATACGCAGCCACTACATGAACCGTTACGGTATCACCTGCTGCAGCTTCCTGACTTTCTACGGTAATGGTTCCACCAGTACTTGACACTGGTGTCACATTATGAGTATTGCTCTTTTTAGTGAACTGTCCTTCTACAATAACAGGCTTTGCACCTGACAGATATGCTGACCGGTTGACTGTTACTTTATTATTGGTCAATGCCACTGACTGACCACCTATTGTAACACTGTTTCCCGATAATTCATAACCATTGTAAGGCTGTGCCTCAATCTGAACCTGTCCGTTATCCTCATTCGTTATTGTAATGTTACCGCCCTCATTGGACTTGGCAAGGAATGCTCCTATATAGCTGTATACAGCCGATACCAGAACATTTTCTTTTGGCATGGTAAAGGTATACGTGTCATCACCAGTCTGAGTTGTCGTAATTGCCTTGCCCTTGGCATCGGTGACATTCAATCCATTCAATTCATAGCCATTATCCGGATTTGCCGTAATTGTTACCAATGTTCCTTCATCAGGATTCAGATTATCTGCACTGGCACTGCCGCCTACACTGGTCGCAACAGATAATCTGCGATAATCTGTCTCATTATATTCTGTTGATGACATTTTGCCTGACACATTCAGGTCTTCATTCAGTTTCTTAATCGCATTATTCAGGTCTTTTAATGAGTTTCCTGCCGCACCTGTATGATCCATGATGTTAGGAAGCATATCAAGCACAGATTCCATACGGTCACTCAAACTGTTCATCTGATCCAGATTATTATCTGTGAAATCTGAAATACGGTCAGTCAAAGAATTTCCCTGATCGATCGCTGCATCCGAATAACTCTTTAGCACATCCACATCACTCTGGATCACATCTGTTCCTTCCTGCATATCATCTAACGTCTTTTGGATCAGATCATGCAGTTTATTCACAGCTTCCCTGATGGATTCTGCCTCATCCAGTTCGATATACGGTTCCATCTGTCCTACGATACCACCTATATCTTTTCTGCCATATACAGAGCCATGATTCGTACACAATGCTACAATGCCGGACTGTCTGCCTGCAATACCGCCTACATTATAGCCGGTATGTTCATATCCGATTTTACCTGCATTGATGCTGCGCATGATCACACCCTTGGAAAAACCGACGATACCACCGGTATCCACACCACTGGTAAGTTTTACATCCGTTTCATTCTCCCTGATATTCTGTATGATATCTACGCTTATTTCATCGTCTTCTTCAACCCACTGAGAGTTATTATTGATATTTGCATAATTGGTACAATTATCTACTGTTCCGAAATTCTTGCCTGCAATACCACCGGTATAATAATATCCTGTAACTGTACCCTTCATTGTACATCGTTGAACCAATCCCGTTCCTTCATTAATTCCAACGATACCACCAGTTTCATTCTTACCTTCTACAAGTCCCTGAAAAGTACAATTTCGAATGGTTCCATTGTTGATACCGCATATTGCACCAATACACTGCTTCTCATCTGAAGATGTAACATTTCCTGTTATATACAGATTTTCAACGACACCGCCTTCTTCTATATATCTAAAGAATCCTGTTACATAGCCATCCCCATTATAACGATAATTGGATATTGTATGCCCATTACCGTTAAATGTACCACTAAATACCGGAATATTAAGGAATTCCGACCCTGCTAAATCAATATCTGTAGTCAGACTGACGATCTTATTCCTTGACCACTCATCAATGTGACAGTTCTCTGCCAACTGTTCCAAGTCCTGCGGTGTAGCAATCTCTATTGTTTCAACTTCCAGTTCTTCTTTTGCTTCATCCTGTTCTTCGGACTCTTGCTGAGTCTTTGCCATTACCGGATACGCTGGTATCATGGTTCCTGCCATCACTACTGCCAAAGAATAAGCGCACAGTCTTGTGAAAAATAATTTACTGATTTTCTTCTTTTTCATCGATCAGCGCCTCCTCTCCTGCTTCTAAATGTGTTTCATCAGCCAGTTCCTGTCCATCTAACTGCTCTATCTTACCGATCTTGACCAACGCATTCACATCACCCCTGATGACACCATGGATCTCACAGGAAACTATACCATTGATCTGTCCCTGTACATAACCATCGACTCTGACCAATCCGGTTGCTTTCTCCATTTTCACCGGAACAGATACCTTGAAAGATGTGTGATCGATGACTTTTTCACCTAATAATAAAATCTGAGGCAGAACAAACATAACGAGGATGATGGAAATGATCGTACCTCGTCCAAGACACTGTCCAATACCACAAATAGCGCCATCTGATGACATTCGTCCAATCAGCACACCTGCAAGTACCATCATGGAACCTGATGTAATAATGGTTGGAAATGCAAAGTTCATAGTTTCAATGATTGCATCCTTCTTGGACATCTTATCCTTCAATTCCATATATCTGCCTGAAATAACGATCGCATAGTCGATATTGGCACCCATCTGAATAGAACTTACGATCAGGTAACTCATAAAGAACAGATTGTTATGCTGCAGTGCCGGGAATGCGAAGTTGATCCAGATAGCACCCTGAATAACAAGAATCAGGAGCACAGGCATACCTGCCGACTGGAAAGTAAACAGCAATACTATTAATACCGCCACAATAGATACAACATTAACAACCTTGTTATCAATCTGGAATGTCTTGTACAAATCATACTGGCTGGTAGAATCACCCGGGATCAGAATTGTTCCATCATAATATTTCTCAGCCATTGTATGCATTTCATCAAGGAATGCAAATGTCTCGTCACCTTCTTCAGGCAGCGTCAGGTAAACCAGAATACGGCTATATTCCTCACCCTGTAACTGATCCAGTGCGATCTGCATCTTCTCATGCGCATCATCCAGAGTATCATGCATATCATCATCCAGAGTCACATACCCATCTTCTACTTCATCATAAAGGAACATGAACATATCGATCAAAGGAACACTATAAGATGAAATTCCGTTTACAATCTTCGCGTAATTTTCATCATTGACTGCATATGCCATATAAAGGAGCTCCGAAACCTCATAATCCAGTTCCAAAAGTTCTGAGAAATCTCTCGCTGTCAGCTTATCTGTCAGCATATAACCATCCATTGCCTCAGTATTGGCAAGTCCCTGACAATGATCAACCTCTGTCCTTGCTTCCAGATCATTGATCAGCTTACGTTCCTTCTCATAATCTCCAGCCGGAATGACTAACGCTACCATATTCGTATCACCGAAACTCTCTGTGATCATTTCATCTGCAAGCTGCTGGTCATTCTGCACCGGTGTCTCAATCTGTGAATATCCATATACGAAAGGACACTTGGTCTGGAATATGTACGCCACAATGATCAATGCTACAAACAAAGGAGGTACGATCAGTCTGGTATGATATGCAAATTTACCTACAAATGGAATCTTTGGCACGAAATTCTTGTGCTTAGTCTTATCCATTGCCTTGCCGAATAGCATCAGAAGTCCCGGCATCAACAGGAATACTGCTATCAAGCTCAATACAACTGCCTTGATCAGGCAGATCGCCATATCTCGTCCGATACCATACTGCATGAACATCATGGCGATCAGACCACCGATTGTTGTCAAAGAACTGGAACAGATCTCCGGAATTGCCTTACTCAGCGCCACGATATCAGCCTCTCTGATCGGCAATGTTTCATGTTCCTCCTTATATCTGTTACAGAAAATAACGGCATAGTCAATAGACAATGCCAACTGCAATACGACGGTTACAGAATTAGATACGAAGGAAATCGTACCAAGCAGGAAGTTCGTACCCATTGACAATGCTGCCGCTGCAACGAAAGTCAATAACAATACAGGAACTTCCGCATAAGTCTGAGAAGTAAAGATCAATACGGTTACTACGATAATAGCAACCAGCACACTGATCGTATTCATCTCCGACTCAATCTGTTCTGCAGACGCATCACCCATAGAAGTGGATACATAGATATCATAATCAGCCAGATTGGCTTCTATATCCTCCAACCCTGCCAGTGCTCTGTCATCCGTTTCTTCATATTTGAAAGTAATGGAATACAATGCGGAAAAATTATTGAAGTAATTCTCCGTACTGTCAAAATCCAACATAATGACATCATCTCTTGCCTCGATATCATCTGCTATATCCTGTGCTTCATCATACGTGATATTTGCTACCATTACTTTGGCAGAACCATAGGTTATGAACTGATCCTCCATCAAGTCAAGACCCTGACTGGTCTCCGTTGTATCGGGCAAATACGCTGACAAAGAATTCTCTACCTTAACCCACCCCATCGCAACAACTGAAAATATGATCAATATTCCGAACAGTAAGAAGAACAGATTTCTCCTGTCTACGATAAAGGTTGCAACCTTTATCATAAAATTACTGTCCTGCTCCAGGTTTTCTTTATCCTTTTTAGACACATGCATCTCTCCCTTTTTTACATTTTTTGTAAACATACCTATTATTAGTGTAACACATTTTTATTGAAAGAAACTGAAAATTATATAAATTTTGCCTAAAAACGTCAATTTATACAAGCTTCCCTGTGATTTCCATCATCTACACCTAATCAGGCATCAGTCTAATTTGTATTTCATAAAAAGCAAAAGTCAATCAGATGCTTTGTGTCATAAATTGATACTGGCTGCTGCTCTCAAGGAACTGATGCAGCAAAAGCCTTTTGAAAAAATTACGATTCAGGATATTACACAAAAATGTGGAATCCGACGCCAGAACTTCTATTACCACTTTGCTGATGTCTATGCTCTTTTGCAATATATGTTTGAGGAAGAAGCGATCTGTCTGCTCAAAAAACATGAGGTCATCCAGCTCTGGCAGGTTTGATGGATAGCTGGCTTCGAGGTGAAATCGATCGTTCCCCTGAGGAATTGGTCACTTTCACAGACCGCATGCTGCAGGATCACATAAGAGGTGCCAAAATACGACTTAGCACATCTCCCATAACGATCTGATCTGTGCTGTCACTTTCCCTGCTGCCCTTGTATGGGTCAGCTTGCTGGGATGCCAGTCTGCAGCATAACCTGCTTCCTCCGTATGTGGCTCGATATGAAGTGCCCGGATACGCTCATCACCGGTCTGCTTCTGATATATCTCTACTGCCTTTTGCACATAAGGATATAGCCTGTCTGTCATGATTCCATATACACAGAGAATATACGCCTCTTGGTTATGGCTTCTCACCTGCTGTAAGAACTGCGCATAGCAGGCAGCGTATTCCTCCTGTCTGGCTGTTATGTCTTTGCAATAGCTGTCATCATTGGTTCCCAGATTGATAACTACAAAATCCGGCTGAAATCTGTGAAAATCCCATTTCTGTAATGTAATGGCAATTCCATCTACCTTACCCCTGGAATAACCTGTATCTTCATATTTATCAGGAACCAACTGCGTCAACAATTTCTCGTCAGACTCTGTATAGCCGGAAATAATACCATAACCACTATAACATACCATACTGTAATCTGCATTTAAGTTCTGAGCTGTCAGATATGCAAAGGAGGCTGTTTCATCCTCCGTTTCTGTAGAGAAATGATGCTCGGGGTCCTCATCATCCACTCCATAACCGCAGGTAATAGAATCCCCTATAAACTCTATCTTTAACGGCTTATCCGGTGTCGGACTGATCGTATCCGTATCAGCCAGCTTAAATTCTCGTATTCCAACAATAGAATGCGGCGCTTCTGATAATTTCAGAACACGCACTGTGATCTCCTGTGGATTCTCACTTTTCCAGATCTGATATTCTTTCGCAGGAGTTTCCAGTCTCTCATCTATGATCCGTTGCTCATTCACATAGATCGCTATTCTGGCATAATCCACATCCTGTTCTGTTTTTACCTTTTCATACTGCTGTTTCGGCAGTCTGGTTAAATCGTCACCCACCAGTACCACATCCAGAGAAGTTCCCTTGTATCTGAACTCTACTCCACTTCCTGATAAGGCACACCAGATCGTACCATCAGCATCTGTCAGTGTACGTCCTAAATATTTAAGTTTTGCTTCGCCTGCTTTCATTGTAATCCCTATACCTTTCTACAACCTGCAAAATCCTTACGCTTCACCAGTTAAATGAACTGTTATCATATCATGGTGTACTGCTGGAAGGAATCGTTCAAATACATCCTTTGTCTTTATCTTCAGACTGGATGTGTTAACACATGGATGGCATCCCAGATATTCCCCCTGCAGCACATCCTCATCCACCAGCAACTGTACTTCATTATCTATATCATTCATCAGTCCCATCACACTGACCGAGCCAGGTGTGATATCCAGCAGTCTCTCCATATCCTCCGGTGAAGCAAAAGAAAGTCTGGCGCTGTTGATCTGGCTGGATAATTCTTTGGTCTTGAACGGTTTATCTCCCGGCATCATCAGCAGATAAAATTTAGTCTTTTGACGATTACACAGAAAAAGATTCTTACATATAATAACCTGCAGGACAGCATCTATCTCATTACATGCCTCCATGGTGTCTGCTTTCTCATGATCTGTTCTTTCATATTCTATATGAAGTGAATCCAACAAGTCATATACTCTGATTTCTTTTTCAAGTCTGCCCTGTGTACTTTCAGGTCTGCCTTTGTATAGTTCCATTTCTTACTCCTCTTTTCCATCTCAAAATATTTTTTCCCATTGTTTTTACTATAATACGAAAAAATATTTTGTACAATGGCATTTTTTTCACAGAACTTACACAAAAAGCTCAAATTTCCATCACACTTTTTCTCTATACTGAACTCATCAATCAAACAACAATGTATTCAATAAAACTAGGTAGTTGCGAAACAAGTTCGCAATCCTGATTAAAAATG
>ULWY01098380.1_pt1 | contig 27376 bp, 18 predicted proteins | sample 1960761 | NCBI WGS metagenome assembly ULWY01 (sample SAMEA4835824, study PRJEB28245) | human gut metagenome | biome: gut microbiome; material: fecal sample | place: Denmark | collected 2008 | reverse complement strand
ATCCACATCACAGACTTGTCTTGGGGCCGTGTAAGCGATCCTCGCGAAGTTGTACAGCTCGACCAGAAGTTGAACGTTGTTATCCTTGATTTCGATGACGAAAAGAAACGTATCGCTCTTGGCTTGAAGCAGTTGACTCCGCACCCATGGGATAGCCTCGATCCAAACTTGAAGGTAGGCGACCACGTTAAGGGTAAAGTAGTGGTTATGGCTGACTACGGAGCATTCATCGAAATCGCTCCGGGCGTAGAAGGTTTGATCCACGTTTCAGAAATGTCTTGGAGCCAGCACTTGCGTTCAGCTCAGGACTTCATGAAGGTAGGTGACGAAGTTGAAGCTGTTATCTTGACATTGGATCGTGAAGAACGTAAGATGTCTTTGGGCATCAAACAGTTGAAACCAGATCCATGGGAATCAATCGAAGAAAAATACCCTGTAGGTTCTAAGCACGTTGCTAAGGTTCGTAACTTCACTAACTTCGGTGTATTCGTAGAAATCGAAGAAGGTGTAGACGGATTGATCCACATCTCTGACTTGTCTTGGACTAAGAAGATCAAACACCCATCAGAATTCACTCAGATTGGTGCAGACATCGATGTAGTTGTTCTTGAAATAGACAAGGAAAACCGTCGTTTGAGCCTCGGCCACAAGCAGTTGGAAGACAACCCATGGGATGTATTCGAAACTGTATTTACTGTAGGTTCTATCCACGAAGGTACTATCATCGAAATGTTGGACAAGGGTGCAGTAGTTGCTCTTCCTTACGGTGTTGAAGGTTTCGCTACTCCGAAACACTTGGTAAAAGAAGACGGTACTCAGGCTCAGTTGGACGAAAAGTTGCAGTTCAAGGTAATTGAATTCAACAAGGACGCTAAGCGTATCATCCTGTCTCACAGCCGTATCTTCGAAGATGCTGCTAAGGCAGAAGAAAAGGCAGAAAAGAAAGCCTCTAAGAAGTCAGCTAAGAAAGAAGAAACTCCTATGATTCAGAATCAGGCAGCTTCTACTACTCTTGGTGACATCGACGCTTTGGCTGCTTTGAAAGAACAGTTGGAAGGTAAGAAATAATATTTCTAATCTCACATAACAGAAGCCGGAGAGAACTACATATGTTTTCTCCGGCTTTTTTATTAACTCTATCCTAATATTCTGAAACATGGAAAAATTCGAAGTCAATATCCTTGGATGTGGTTCGGCGCTTCCTACTACACGTCATCTGGCTACATCACAGGTAGTAAACATACGCGAAAAGCTCTTCATGATAGATTGCGGAGAAGGTACTCAAGTACAGTTGCGCCGCTCAAAGTTGAAGTTCTCACGCCTGAATCATATCTTCATTTCTCATCTGCACGGCGACCATTGCTTCGGATTAATCGGACTGATATCTACTTTCGGTATGCTGGAACGCACTGCCGACTTACATATATATTGCCACGAAGACCTGGAACAACTGCTTAAGCCACAGCTCTATTACTTCTGCAAAGGAATGACATACAATGTGGTATTTCATCCTTTCAACCCAAGCGAAGCTACAGTTATATACGACGACCGCTCTGTAAGCGTGGAAACCATCCCATTACGCCACAGAATGCCTACTTGCGGGTTTCTGTTCAGAGAAAAAGCCACACCAAACCATATAAAGAGAGATATGATAGACTTCTATCACATTCCCGTCTACATGATAAACCGCATAAAGAACGGAGAAGATTATGAAACGGAAGACGGAAAGGTTATCCCTAACTCAATGCTGACAACTCCGTCCGACCCTCCACGCACGTACGCTTATTGCTCGGACACTTCGTATCTGCCACGCATCGTGGAACAAATAAAGGGAGTTGATCTTCTGTTTCACGAAGCTACATTCATCTCTGCCGATGCTCCGCGAGCCAAACAGACACAGCATTCTACTGCCGCACAAGCTGCCGATATAGCCCGTCAAGCGGAAGTCAAGCGCTTGGTAATAGGTCATTTCTCGGCACGCTATGACGATGAAGATTTGCTATTGCAAGAAGCGCAAGCCGTTTTTCCGGAAACCATACTGGCGAAAGAAAACCTATGCATAGAGTTGTAACACTCTCCCATCGTTAAATAAAGCAAACGCGGTTAAACCAAAAACCCCGAAGAGACATCTAATATCAAAAAACAACAGAATCATTCGATGAAAACATATAACGAGGAAGACATCATAAACCGACTGCAAGATCCGGAAACGTGCCGTGAGGCGTTCGGTGAGGTGGTGAAAGCCTACAGCGAACAACTATATTGGCAAATTAGGCGCATGGTACTGTCGCACGATGATGCCAACGATGTTCTGCAAAACACTTTCATCAAGGCATGGGATAACATAGAGTATTTCAGAGCCGAAGCCCGCCTGTCGACATGGCTTTACCGAATAGCGTTCAACGAATGTCTGAACTTCATCAATAAAAAACGAGCGCACGACCAACTGTCGATAGACGATGCCGACAAGGAAGCTCTTAGCAAACTGGAGAGCGACCCGTATTTTGACGGAGACGAAACGCAGCTTTTACTGCAGAAAGCCATACACACACTGCCCGAAAAGCAACGCATCGTATTCAACCTGAAGTATTTCGATGAGATGAAGTACGAAGACATGTCAGACATCATCGGAACCAGCGTGGGAGCACTCAAAGCGTCTTATCACCATGCGGTGAAGAAAATAACCGATTTTTTAAACCGAAACAATTAAACCTTCAGTATCATAAACCATCTAATTAATAAAAGGAGGACAAGCATTATGAACGAGGAGAAAGACTTGATAAAAAGATACGGAAAGAAGCAGGCGTTCAAGGTTCCAGAAGGATATTTTGAAAACTTCGCCGAAGACCTCATGCGTAAACTACCCGAAAAGGAGATAAAAGCTCCGGAAAAGATAAGCACCTGGACCCGAGTGAAGCCTTGGGTGTACATGGCGGCTATGTTTGTGGGGCTGATGTTTACAGTAAGACTGTTTACGAACGGAGGAAAAGACATTCACGAAAAAGCGCATTCTGCCGACACTCCGGTAAACTATACCGAACTGCCAGACGAGTATATAGACCCTATCGTAAACCAAACCATGATGGGCGACTATGAATTATATAAGTATCTCACAGAAGCAAACCCTACACTTTACTAAAACAAACTGATATACAACCTTATGATGTACAAAAATATATTATTAACAATAATACTGTCTATCAGCAGTATAAGTCTCTTTGCCCAGAAGCCAAGAATGAGCAGAGAGGAGTTTCGCCAGTGCCAAGAGAAATACATTAAAGAGCAGACTGGACTGACACAGCAAGAAGCGCAACAGTTCTTCCCGCTTTACTTTGAGCTTCAAGATAAAAAAGATGCTATTAATCGCCAGGCATGGGCGCAGATGCGTAAAGGCAAAGAAGAGAATCTATCCGAAGCAGAATACAACAAAATAGTTGAGGAAATCATCAAGGCACGTATCTCTTGCGATCAGCTTGATTTGGAGTATCTGCATAAGTACCAGAAATTCCTTTCTTCAAAACAGATATTCAATATACAGCGTGCCGAAATGAAATTTCATCGCGAGTTGCTGAAACCGCATCGTAAGAACTAAAAAACAAAAATCCTCGCCAAGCTATGATGTTACTCAATACTTGGCGGGGATTTTTGCGTTCTTCGCTTTTAAAGTCCTTGTTTCTTCGCTTCTTCCCAAAGCGCATCCATTTCGCCAAGGGTCATGTCTGAGAGGTTACGACCTTGCTTTATGGTATGAGCTTCTACATAATTAAAACGACGGATAAACTTCTGGTTTGTACGCTCTAACGCATTGTCGGGGTTTATCTTATACAAACGGGCAGCATTAATCAAGCTGAACATCACGTCACCGAATTCCGCTTCGGCCTTTTCCTTATCCATGTCGGCTACTTCAGCTTCGAACTCGCTGATTTCTTCTTTCACCTTAGTCCAAACCTGCTCTTTTTCTTCCCAATCGAAACCTACATTGCGAGCCTTGTCTTGTACTCTATAGGCTTTTATGAGCGAAGGCAATGCATCGGGCACTCCACTGAGCACAGTCTTGTTACCGTCTTTCTCTTTCAGCTTCAGCTGCTCCCAGTTTTCTGTAACCTTCTCGGCAGTATCAGCTTTCACCTCACCAAATACATGAGGGTGACGGAATATCAACTTGTCGCACAACTTGTCGCATACGTCTTTTATGTCGAAATCGCCTTTCTCGCTTCCTATCTTGGAGTAAAAAACCACGTGCAGCAATACGTCGCCCAACTCCTTACAAATATTAGCCTCGTCATTTTTCATCAAGGCATCACAAAGTTCGTAAACCTCTTCTATCGTATTCGGACGCAAACTTTCGTTAGTCTGTTTACGATCCCACGGACATTTTACCCGCAGTTCATCAAGCACATCGAGCAATCGCCCGAACGCTTCCATCTGTTCTTTTCTGGTATGCATAAAATCAATATTTTCTAAATCCATATTTACCCTGCAAATTTAACAAAAGCTGCCCGTTATCGCCATCTCAACGCCTAAATTATAACCAAGAACCTGCTAAAATCACGCATTTGTATATATTATTTATTAAACAAAACAATCAGCCCATTCTTTGCACATATATATGCAAAAAAGAAGAAGCATTGCACTTTTTACGGTACAATGCTTCTTCTTTTTATTCTGGAGATTGAGCTAATTATTTCAACTTAACAACCAATTCGCCGTTTACTTCGCTTGTCTCAATCTTCTCTTCTCTTAACAACCATCCTAATCCCAAGAACAAATCCTTATCAGCTTTGATTTTAGCTGCTTTCTTCAGATTCTTCTGAGTTAAACCTTCAGTTCCATTCAGTGCCTCCCAGATCTGACCGGCAAGGACACCAGCTTTTTCTTTCAACATAGTCTTTTGCTTTTATATGATATAAGAATCTCCTCCGGAATTTTAATACCTAAAAAGATTCTTTTCTGCAAAATTAGTCAAATAATAATACCTTTATTCACTTTTTAAGCCTAATAACACTAATTTAACACGTTTTATCCATTCATGTACAATTTTACACATTTAATAACAATTGCGTTACATTCACGATACACACACGGGCTTTCTGATTCATAAAAGACTACAGATGGTAGTTTTTCCGCAAAGATTTACTATTTTTGCAAAAAGAATAAAAAGGAATACAATACGCAATGACTGAAATGAATGAAACAGAAAGTTCAGAAAAGAAAAGCCTGAACTTCATTGAACAAATAGTCGAAAAAGACTTGAAAGAAGGTAAGAACGGAGGAAAAGTACAGACCCGTTTCCCGCCAGAACCAAACGGTTATCTGCACATCGGACATGCTAAGGCCATCTGCATGGACTTCGGTATTGCCCAGAAATACGGTGGCGTATGTAATTTGAGATTCGACGACACTAACCCTACAAAAGAAGACGTAGAATACGTTGAAGCTATTAAGGAAGATATCCAGTGGTTGGGTTACCAGTGGGGAAACGAATATTATGCTTCCGACTATTTCCAGCAATTGTGGGACTTTGCTATTAAACTTATTAAAGAAGGTAAAGCATATATTGACGAGCAGTCGGCAGAAGAAATCGCTGCACAGAAGGGCACTCCTACTCAGCCGGGAACTGAGAGTCCTTATCGTAATCGTCCGGCAGAAGAAAGCTTGGAGTTGCTTCAGAAAATGAACAACGGCGAAATAGAAGAAGGCAAAATGGTGCTCCGTGCCAAAATTGACATGGCAAGCCCTAACATGCACTTCCGCGACCCGATTATGTATCGTGTGGTAAAGACTCCGCATCACCGTACAGGCAGCAAATGGCAAGCTTATCCTATGTACGACTTCGCGCACGGACAGAGCGACTATTTTGAAGGTGTAACTCACTCTCTCTGTACATTGGAGTTCGTGCCTCACCGCCCATTGTACGATTTGTTCGTTGACTGGGTGAAAGAAGGCAAAGACCTCGATGACAACCGTCCTCACCAGTATGAATTCAACAAGCTGAACCTTAGCTACACGCTGATGAGTAAGCGTAACCTGCTTATCTTGGTAAAAGAAAAGTTGGTTGACGGATGGGACGACCCACGTATGCCGACCATCTGTGCATTCCGTCGTCGTGGTTACTCTCCTGAGTCAATCCATAAGTTTGTAGACAAGATTGGTTATACCACATACGATGCATTGAACGATTTCGCCTTGCTGGAAAGCGCCGTAAGAGAAGACCTAAACGCACGCTCTACACGTGTATCGGCTGTTCTCGACCCTGTTAAGCTGATTATCACAAACTATCCAGAAGGACAGGTAGAAGAAATGGAAGCTATCAACAACCCTGAAGATCCAAACTCTCCTACTCACACTATCGAATTCAGCCGTGAGTTGTGGATGGAACGCGACGACTTCATGGAAGATGCTCCTAAGAAATACTTCCGCATGACACCGGGACAGGAAGTTCGTTTGAAGAACGCATATATCGTTAAGTGCACCGGATGCGAGAAAGACGAAAATGGAAACGTTACTACCGTATACGCAGAATATGATCCTAATACTCGCAGCGGAATGCCTGAAGCAAACCGTAAAGTTAAGGGTACATTGCACTGGGTAAGCTGCAACCACTGCCTGAAAGCTGAAGTACGCCTTTACGACCGCTTGTGGAAAGTAGAAAACCCACGCGACGAAATGGCTGCTATCCGCGAAGAGAAAAACTGTTCTGCACTCGAAGCAATGAAGGAAATGATTAATCCTAACTCACTGAAAGTGCTGACCAACTGCTACGTAGAAAAGTTCTTGGCAGATGCCAAACCGCTTGATTACCTGCAGTTCCAGCGCATCGGTTACTTCAACGTGGACAAGGAATCTACTCCTGAACACTTGATTTTCAACCGTACAGTATCGTTGAAAGACAACTGGGCTAAGATTAAGAAATAATAAAGTCCTAACATAAAAAAGAGGCGCAAGACTAAATGAGTAATAACTCAAAAGTCTTGCGCCTTTCTTTTATATCTATCCACAGAATTATTGCATCTAAAATCAGTTTTCCGACTTAGACGAAATCTTCTCTATGCCGTAAACCATCACGAAACCTAGCAGAGCCAAACAAACCGCTTGCCATACAAAAGCGTTTGGAGCAATGTTCTGCTCTACCCCCTCGATAGTTTCTTTCCAAGGCCACACCTTATTTAATGAACCCAACATAAAGCCGCTCAATACCGCCAGCGTAATATTACGCATGTGGCTCAGTGCGTACGACAGCAATCTAGAGAAAGAAGTGATGCCCACACAAGCACCTATACCGAATATCGCTATCACCTTTAAATCGAGCGTCTTTACAGCCTCCATTATAAAGAAGTACTTACCTAAAAGAACCAATATAAAGCTACCCGATATGCCCGGCAAAATCATGGCACAGATAGCGATGGCTCCACACAAGAATATGAAAAGGAAATGCGACGGCGTTTCTGCCGGAGTAGCTACCGTAATATAAAATGCCAAGGCAGCACCAAGAAGAAAACCGAGACCAGTCTTCCAGTTGCGCTCTTTCACATCCTTACCTACAAACCAAGTAGACGCCAAAACCAATCCAAAGAAAAACGACCACACCAATACAGGATACGCTACCAGCAACCAAGTAATGATTTTAGCCAATGAGAATACGCTGATACCAATTCCAGCCAAAAGAAACAGCAAGAACTTACCGTTTATCATCTTCCAGAATTCACCCCACTTACCTGTAAAAAACATCTTCAGGCTTGCCGCATTAATGCTCTTTATCGAATTAATAAGCTCATCGTAAATACCAGTGATAAAGGCAATTGTACCGCCAGACACTCCCGGCACTACATCGGCTGCTCCCATGCACATTCCTTTTACTGACAGCATAAGGTAGTCTTTTAGTTTTCGTTCCATTTATATCAATTTAAAATTTTCCGCAAAGTAACGAATTCTAGTCAAGAAAAGCAATTAACGTCAGCACATTCAGTTTTTAATCATATCATTTAAACGATTTTAAGTAAGAAGGCGGTTCGGCAGAGCATAAAAAAATCCGGCGCATCAGCATAAAGTGCACCGGACTTTTTTATTATATCTTTCTGATATTATTCCTCAGAGAACTCTCTTATTCGTTGTTCCTCTGTTAAGCGACACACCAGCAGCGTATCGTTGTTTTCGGCTACTATATAACCGTCGAGGCCCTGAACCACCACCTTCTTCTCCTGAAGCGTATGGATAATACAGTTGCGAGTTTCGTGCAACTTGATTTCCGAACCTATGCACACGTTATTCTGAGGATCTTTCTTCGAGTTATCATGCAGCGAACCCCATGTACCCAAATCGCTCCATCCGAACGATGCTGGGAACACGAAAATCTCTTCCGCCTTTTCCATAATGGCATAGTCAACAGATATATTCTCGCATGTAGGGAACAACTCGTTCACCATCTCCTGTTCCTTATCTGTAAAATAATAAGGAAGCATACGCTCAAACACCTCTGCCATGTTAGGCTGATATACACGCAGCGCATTCACTATAGTGTTTACGTTCCATATAAATATACCCGCGTTCCAGAAATAATTCTTGCGCTGCAAGTATCTGCGAGCCGTATCGATATCCGGTTTTTCCTTAAAAGCATCTACACGATAAATCTCCTTATTAGAAGGACAAGCCATCGACAAATCGGCCTCTATATATCCATATCCGGTTTCCGGACGAGTGGCCTTCATACCCAGAGTGACGATAGCGTCAGAATCGGCAGTAAATTTCATAGCCGATTGGATTACTCTGCCAAACTCGCGCACGTTCATTACCACATGGTCGCTTGGAGTCACCACAACATTCGCCTTCGGGTTACGAGACTTGATTTTCCAGCTTACGTAAGCTATACACGGAGCGGTATTTCTGCGGCAAGGCTCTTGCAATATATGATCGGGAGCTATTTCGGGAAGCTGCTCTTTCACCATATCGGCATAACGGGCTGAAGTAACCACCCAAATATTTTCTGCAGGACAAATATCCTCAAAACGGTCTACCGTAAGCTGAAGCAACGTACGGCCGCATCCCAACACATCAATAAACTGTTTTGGCATATCTGAAGTACTCATCGGCCAGAAACGACTTCCTACCCCACCGGCCATTATCACCAAATGATTGTTGTTCGAAACCATGTCTATTTTATTCTGTTTTTTATTTTCTGATTAGCATATATTTGCAAATATAATGAATTAATCAAATCAAAGTCAACTTATTTTGAGATTTAATTCACTTACTCTATCTTTGTAAACTCAAAAACATCATTTTATGGAAATAACCAGCGCAGAATTTGTAATCAGTAACTCAAGAGCCGACATGTGTCCGAAATCCGATTTGCCGGAATATGCTTTCATCGGACGCTCTAACGTGGGAAAATCGAGCCTCATCAACATGTTGACCAAGAACTCAAAACTGGCGATGACATCATCCACTCCAGGTAAAACGTTGCTTATCAATCACTTCCTTATCAATAAGCAGTGGCATTTGGTAGACCTTCCGGGATACGGCTATGCGCAGCGCGGAAAGAAAATGATGGAGAAGATTCAGAAACTCATAGAGTACTATGTACTTGAGAGAGAAGAGATGACGTGTCTTTTCGTATTGGTAGACAGCCGTTTGAAGCCTCAGAAAATAGACTTGGAATTTATGGAATGGCTTGGCGAAAACGGTGTTCCGTTCGGCATTATCTTTACTAAGGCCGACAAGCAGACTATTAACAAGACCAAGCAAAACGTGGAATTCTACCTTAACACGCTGAGAGAGCAGTGGGAAGAGCTTCCTCCGTATTTTGTTTCTTCATCTGAAAAAGGCACCGGACGAGATGAAATCTTAGACTACATAGACTCAATAAACAAATCGCTCAAAGCGGAGAAAGAGTAAGATTTACACACATAAAAAACTCTAAAAAGAACGAATAAAAGAATGCGAGTAATCAATCAACTACTCGCATTCTTTCACTTAACCGTTCACATTCTTTTTTTATTTCATTGCATTCTTTTATTTACAATTCGCATATAATTTTTAACCCCATCCAGAAGGCTTCTGAAGCCGATTTTTTAGAATAAAATACAACCTAAATCGTGCTGTAGAAAACGTTACATCACTTTGTCTTAGTAAAAGCATATTACATCTTCTCATATTTGTACTAATCTATGGTCGTTTTCATCGGTTTAAGTCTTCCTACCACACCGACAACAATATTTCATTGATTATCTGATTAAAAACATATTTTCGTCTGTTTCCCTTTCAAAAACTTGTCCAATAAATCTAAATTACTACCTTTGCGATATTAAGAGATTACATTTATTAGACATTTTATTTAGCTTTTACACTAATACGAATCATATCTCTTTAGATTTGAACGTGTGCTTAAGCAGACTCCTTTAAGAGATTACTATAACTATAGGAGAAAACTTTATTCTTTTTGTAGAATCATAATTCACCATAAAGTGAAGTGTATTCTAACTATTAGCGGTTATTGCCATTTCTTTACATGGCATGATACTTAATTGTACTATATCTATTAACTTAAATCTTATTTCATTATGTTATCTACAGAACACCCCATCCAGATAAATGGTTTTACTCTGTTCCGAGATTTAAATGACACAAGAAGATATTACTATCTTCCAAAAAGTGAAGTCTTACTGTCTGAAGGCGGAAAAAAGTTTGATTTTGTAGCCTATCATGATTTCAATACAGCCGAAGGAAAGAAAAACCCCACTAGCGAAAATGAAAATTTAAAGGGAGGCTACTTGACTCTGGAAGTTGAATTAAAGAATCCCGATGATGACACTCTTAAGAATTTCAAAGAAGAGTTGATAAAGAACTATCAAAACGAAAAATTATTGCAGGAATTAAAAGAAAAAAATATTACCGACCCGAAGGAAATAGATAAATATATCACTAATCAAAAAAAATCTACAGAAACCAATTGTAACCGGAGAAGATATAATTATTACGCCTGTACAATTTAATGAAGGTGAGGTAAGACTTATCATATTAGGCAATGATGGAAAAGATGATGGGCAGAATGCTAAAATTAGAGTCGTAGGATCGCATAAACCTTCATTGTATGACAAAGAGAATGCGGTTTTCTCTGTAAAATTAGGGGCTATTGAAGCTGAAATAATTCACAAACTACTAAAGAATAAACTTACAGGAGAAAACGTATCAGACGCTAAAAATAGCTCTCAGCTTGCAGTAATGTATGACCTGACGTACAAAGGTGTAGAACCTGCGCATAATGTAGAGATTACGGTTAACTTTAACGCTGTAGATGAATATAAGAACCATAAATTTAAGTTTGATAGCGAGTTTAATTTTTCTAATAAGGATAATAAAACAGACTCCGACCAAAAAGAAGATGGCGACGGATATAATATAAAAGTAATAGCCGATGCCGATGCAGACGTCATGCTCCGGGAATTGACAAATAATGGTTCTATAATTATAAAACAAACCAATTACAAAGATGGTGAAGATAGTATCTTAGGACCGAATGACCCTACAGGAATGGAGTTGGTAAAAAGACTTTTATCAGCAGAACTATTCACGCCTGTACCTATTCCTTACGAATCGTATAGCGCATTGAAAAAAGACTCAGAAAGTACAGATTCTACATCCGGTAATGAGAAGCCAGACGATGGAGAAAAGCCAGACTCTGAAGAAAGCGAATCTTCTGAAACCAAGAGTCAGGAAAGTAAAGCTCAAACCGCTTCGACGGAAAAAGCTGATCTTATTACATCAGCTAAAAATGGAATAAGCAAATTAGCAAGTCTATTTAAGAAAGAAGACGCGGATAAAAAATCTAAGAATGAATCTATAGAAAAGGAAAAGAACGAGAATGCCAAGGCTGAAAATGAAGAAGAGATAGAAAAGGAAGCTGAAAAAGACGAAGAAAACAAAAAAGATAAAGACGAAAAGCCTGATACTGAATCAAAAGAAGAGGCCAAAGAAGAGCCTAAAGAACCTACCAAGGTTGAAAGAAGAAAGGCTTCTGCAATAACCTGGAACTTGAATGCAAAACTTGCCTATGCCTTTAAAAAGCAAAAAGTTAAAGACGATAAAGAACGCACTTACACCTTCGACAAGCGTTTTGCCGTTAACCAGATTATCCACCCGTGTGGCATGGTTATGCTTGATGGCATAGACTATAACAAACAGGTTCATCTGTTAAAGTTGGGCTCAGAAGAATTCCGTCAGCACGAAGTAATGTTCCAAGCCAACGGAATAAACTTCGATAAATACCACTTAAAGTCAATCGAGGTAGATGTAAGCCATCCGGACACTTCGGGCATACAATTCTCTCTAACAAAAGATAATCCGTATTTCACGTTTAATTTCTATTCGGAGAATTATGGCGTTAAAAACGCAGTAGGCGAAAAACTGAATTATACTGTACACTTTGTCTTCGACAATTCTCATCTCATTGGTTTCAACAAAACAGACGCTATTTTTACTATACCAAACAAAGAGACTTCAGAAAAATCGGTCAGCATTTCGCATGCCGACTTCTTGAAGATTGTCAAGCCATTGCAAATACAGATAGCCGCATTAGATTTGAACATGTTTAATTCTGTCATCTTCTCGTTATACAACAAGACTGCCACCGGAGAACAAAGCCAGCGCATATATAATGAAAAGATAGAGGAAGCCATAGACCATGTTATTCTGCTAAATCCTAATGAAAATTATGATGCACAGGTTCTTTATAGCTTTAATGATCAAATCCCAGCCTCTAGCAGAAGCCTTACAATCACCACAAAAAATGTGAAAGCAGGCGAATTCCTTGTCAACGACCCACTCTATGGTTTCATAAAAATAAGCACCATAGACGAAGAAGATTCTTTTGACTTGATTCGATCTATCGATTTGAAATTCAAGTATAAAAACAATCCTCCTATTTCATTAGGTAGGCTGACAAAGAAACACCCCTATCGGTACTTGGTAGTGAATAACGACTCAGATCCTAACTCTTATGTTCAGGTAGAAGACATAAATGTTACCTTGAACAATACAGCAGACGAAAAGGATATAAATATAAATAAAAAGATGATTAAAAAAGAACGAATAGCTCTTGACGCTGCAGAATTCCTTCTCGATGTTTAACTTCTTAAATTTTACCAGTATGATTACACATTTAATTAAAGCTCCTAAGCTTACTGATACAACAGGCAACATTGATTTGGGTCACATTGAACTATTTCGCGACCATGAAGATCCGTTCAAGTTTTATTACTTGAATAATACTCCTCGTCTTCAGTTCGACCGAATAACAAAGCGTCCGGTATTTGATTATACAATATTCGCTCGTGGTATCAACACAGAAGAAGAGAGATTTCAACAAGGCCATTTTATTATGGGTGTCGATTTGCATCTGACAAAAGAAGAGTTGGAGGCCATTCGGAAAGCAGTAGACAATTTTGCCAACCCGGAACAGATACGAAAAGATAAAGAACAATACTACCCCAATTACAAGGGTAGCTGCTATGGAAAAGCTATGATTTGCCCAGTGAATTTCACAAAAGGTAATGTAATGTTTTATGTGGGAGTTTCTGCATTAGACGGCACAGCCATGTGTCAAGCCAAGCCCAATTTAAACGGCAACTGTAATGCAATCTTTTCAGCGAACTACGGTTCTTATGACTCTCAAATTCTGTATGAAAGCTTCAAACCCAGAGATAAGAAAAATGAATATGTGGCTTCAGGAGTAACCGTAAGATATGAATTGATGTATAATGCAGTTTTATCGTTCAAGGCTTCGGTAAGTATTAATCAAATGAAGATTTATAATTTACTTCAGGACTTACTACATAATAACAAAGGAACAGATGCTAAATATTATGGGCGTGTAAATGTAGAACATATAGGAACAGTCTATTCTAATGGAGTAAATCTATATGTATCACATGAATTTATAGATAACCTCACAAGAAATTCTTCTTACAACCGAGACTTTATAACAGTAAAAATAGAGAATCTGACAAATAACGAACAGAATACAAAATATGAAAACCTCGTGATAGAAGCGTTATCTAAACGTATATCAAACGAAGTATGCTCTTCAATGTTTGAGAAAGTAGAGCCATTAGACCCCAATAATGTACGAAGCCCACATGATGTAGAAAAAAGCAAGGACAATGATGGCAACGAGAAAAAATTAGGAAACTATGATGTGGATTACAAGCTAAAGAATAACATCACTATCTCCGATAATTCTACGTTTAATTTCTCTATCGAAAAAAATGAAAAGGTAGAACTTGAGCACAATCCTCAGTGTAACCTTAATTTCATATTAGATGGTGTAGATATAAAAGATTTGGTTACAGAATGCGATGCATCACAGCTGTATTTCCAAAAGATGGCCATTCCTATCACTGTAGATGCCGCCAACTTTGAGAAGGATATTCTTCAGATAAACGTCAAGGTGAAATATCCATACGGAAAGAATCCAAGAGAAGAAACATTCACTTTCGACTCAGAGAACTCAAACTCTAAGATTTTCTATGTGGTGATGGCACGCGATGAAGCTGGTAATTTAATCGACAAATTCAACTATAGAACCAAGATTGTATATCGCGGATACGATGTTTATGGCAAGCAGGGAGACAATTATTCAGAACCGAAAGAAAGTAAGGGGTATAATGAACCTATAGTCATTACCTACGTAGATATTCGCAACCTGTGCGTAAATTGTTCAGCCGGTGATGTGGCATGGGATGAAATTAGCAAAATAGACGTTGAGTTCAAGTATAAAGATGCCCCAGAAAAGAAAGGCGGCACAAAACTTATTACGCTTACACCATCTAACATATCCGACCAATGGAACTGTTACATGTACAACGGTAACGGCATCTACACCTATCGCGTACGGTATTATTATCAAGACGGATCAGAAGAATGGACAGACGTGAAAGAAAGCACTATTACAGACTTGGCAATTAACGACAACCTGTCCGGAATGTACATAGTTAATTTTGACGTTGATTTCCAAGAGTCAATTAGCCGTGTCAGAGTAAAAGTCAGAAGTCAAGGCGAAGAAGATAACAGCGGTTGGATTAAAGAGGCAGACGAGTGGATTTGGCAAAAACGTCTGAAAGAGGACTTGCCTATAAGCTACAGCTTTATGTACGAATATTATTTGGTAAACGACAGTGAGAGAAAATCATCGGGATGGTCTAAAGAGAAAACCTGGGCGCCAAAATCTAACATACAGTATGAAAGCATCATACTTGGCATGAAAAAAATAAAAATAGAACTTGACGCTGAAGGTCTAGATTGGCAGAAATGGGATAAGGTGATTCTATTTTTCAGATATGACGATCCTACCAACAATATTCACTATACAGACGAAGACATAGATCCTATTAAACTTACAAAGAACAAAACTATAGATGAAGTTAAAATAGCGGTAAAAGACACTACTATCCGCCCTAAAGTCACTGCGCACTACATCTCTGAAGGTAGAGAATATCTAAGTGATGAGATTGATGCCCCAAAAAATTACATCATTATACCTGGTTCCATTCCACCTAAAGAAGATGTAGCAGTTAGACCATCAAAAGGTAACACATCGTCTACTTTATCATCGAATGATGAAAAGGAATATATAGCGAGTCCAGCCCCGATAAAAAAAGAAATCAATCTAACTATTAAGGGGTCGTCTATAGACTGGGAAAAGTGGTATAGGGCCTACATAGATGTAAGTTATGATGACGATGCAAACAACATTCATTATCATTATAACGAAGATTCTTCTAACCGAATTAGATTCACAGCAAAATCACACGATGATGTGACTATACCTATGAAAATCAAAGACTCTACCATACTGCCAAAAGTTAAGGTTAAATATGTAGAAAAAGGTAGTTGTGACGAATTCACAAGTGGCGAAGTAACAGTAAACTCAGACATTGTAGAATTACCAAATGATGCACCTCCACAAAGCAAATTATAAACAGCACTAATTTTAAATCATGTAAAACAGAGTGATATGAATACAAGCTTTAAAGACATACTCCAGAATTTTCTAAACGATATGGCATATTATAAATGTGTCAATCTACTGCTTGGCCAGTATTCTGACACTGAAACGATGACTGCCTATAACAAGAAAGAAAACGATGGAAAATCTGAAGCGTCTAATAATGAATGCGAGACAAAAGTCGCAGTGCCCAATATTACGTTTTGCAGATTGGCCAGTCCAGGCAATCCTATCGACTTTGTGTTTAGCAGAAATAAAGATGGAATAAAACTATCGTATGGTTTTAAAGTGGAGACCGATGAAAAAGAAGCGTTGCCTTTGTTGATATGCGAAGCATCACTGTATTTGGAATACAAAGATGAGACGGACAAATCGCATCGTTTGTTACTTAAACACGTCCTTAACGACAGAAGAGAGCAAAATTTAATTGGTGATATTCAGATAGATCGTGCAGATATATTTTTAGCCCTGAAAGATGTCATAACCAAAGGAGGCGCTTCTATCTCTTGGACAGCCAAGATAAGTTGGCTAGATGTGAGCAGCGAAGAAATGCAAGCCAACATCAGCAACACAGAATACAAGCCCAATCCGATAACAAGCACTATCTACGGAACTATTCCTATAGCCGTAACAGAAGAAAGCGCCAGCTATGACACCATGTTCAAACAGGCAGAAGGCATTCTGTGCTGGGAAAAGCTGATAGGTCCTAATGATGAGTCAATCTATTTCATGGATACCATGCGCGATGATACCATTTGCTTCCTCCCACAAGAATACCGTGTAAAAGCAATGGATACAAACGCTCCTGAAATGACTACCAGCCTGGAAAGCGAAGGCGCCAACGGTGGCTTCCATGCGCTAATCAGGTTCCGCATAGGCCCGCACATCTTGCCAAGTGCCAAGCGCGAAGCTTATCAGTTTCTTCAAAACAGAAAAGGTAAGAAATACTTTAAGCTGAGATATGCCGGTTATGATTCTGCCCGCTTTGAGTGGGGAGCGGAAATGGAAGGTGGCAGCCTTTATGGTCCCGATGGTTTTAAGGCTCTGAGTTGCGATGAGAAAATAGAGGCTGCGCCAGAATCTAGCTTCTTTATCGTTATGCGCTCGCCTACTGATGGATTGATAAATCTGTTCCATGAACTGATTACCCAAAAGGGTATTGTTATAGGCAATGTGTTTTTCACGGTGCACGAAGGTCTTACGGGTGAGAATAAGCGTGAGATTGGTCCTATTCCTGTAAAACTTGACTTGCAGGAACTTACCGGTTTCCAAACACAAGTAAGCATTCTTGAAAATACCGATAAGGAAATAAAGATGCCTTTCTACCAAGCCAAGATTACAAATCAGGGTAAGTATGCTTTGGTAATAGGCGGCGTAGAAATGACTGCTAGGCATTGGAAAAAGAATGAAGTGACCGACGTGTACAGAAACTTGCGCTGCACCAACGCTTGGCCGGCTACACTTAACCCCAGAGAAAACATTATTGTTTCTTTGACGCAAGAGCAAATATCAAGCATGAAGAAGAAACAGGCGCTATTCTTTATCGACAAGGACTATTGGAACGAACTGACCTGCGAGCCTTATTATATTCGTCTGCTTGATAAAGACATTAAGTCTATAGTAAACGAGTATAATCAAGACGCGGTGTACGATTTAGACAAATGGGTGCTAAAGGTAGGAACAAACTTTGAGTGGGCAGACTTCCCTAACCTCATTGCGGTATGGGTTCATCTAAAAAACAACCTCGGAGTAGATGAGAAGGTTGCCCTGATTAAAGGCGAAGAGGCAAAGGTTATTATGACACCCAACCTAAACGCACTTATAAAAACACAAAGCGCTGAAAAGCGTGTATTCAACTACAGAGTAGCCCTAGTTACACGCGATAATGCAGATGCTTTTTCTTGGAGCGAATGGACCACTTATTCAGAGTCCGATAATTTATACCTTATAGAAGAAGACATTAAAACACTGTATAACCTTTAAACTAAGATAATATGATTACTTTACCGAGTGTTCTAATTTACAAAGACATAGAGGTCTTTCCCGACCACGAAGATTGTAATAAGTACTATTGCATAAGATCTGTTCCGCATGTAGGAATCAGTCACCAAACCAATCTTCCGATATTCCATGCTGAGTTCTGGTCGGCTGCAGAAGCTTCCGACGAAACTGCCGTATCAGGCTTTACGGGTGGTAGCGTAAACTTTGATGTGAATCTACATGTAACAGATGAAGAAAAAGAAGAAATCAAAGAACGGATAGCATCGAGTGGAATACAAAACAGCAGATATAATGCCATTATAGCTCGCATAAAAAGGAAACATAGAGCTATGGAAATGGCCAATGATAGCTCTTCTACAAACGTGTTTAAATCTTATTTAGATTCTGAAATAAATTCTGTTATTGAACCCAATAAAGACAAATTGTATTTTGGTTCAATAATGTACACCTCGGGATGTGTAGAAGTGCTGGAACCTAAACAAGGAAGTCTGATAGAATGGCATTCGGGTGGTGGAAAGCCTGCCATGTTCGGCGATAACAATAGTGCCACAGCCATACGTCTTACTCCTATGGGAGCCGCTGTATTCTACAATGGCATCATGAACCGAAATAAGGATATAGCCATCCGGTTTGACATGAAACTGAAAATGAGAATGCCGGCAATGGATATCCGTATTTACGCAGGCTCCGTTCAGAAAAGCGTTATCGACTCTTTCGTAGATAAGGTAGATAAAAAATGCAAAGGCGACAAAATAGTCTATAAAGAGCTCACTGAATTGGTTACCGATCTTGGTTTCATGAACGTGGAAATAGAAAACCATGCCGATTTAGATGAGAATGTAGTGCAAAGTATCCGAGAATCCATGATGTCTATCTTGCAAAAGAAAATAGAAAGCATCTACGAATCCAAGATACAGTCATTGACGCCAGAGGTAAGAAAGGAAAATCTGAGTCAGCTTATCACGCAAGAAATGCAGAGCTTTACAGAAATGAATTTCTCTGAAAATAGAGATTTTGAATTCAACATCTGTCCGCAGGCTAATATCTATGAATTCTTTGAAGGTGTAAGCGATGAACAGCTAAAGAGAATGGTAACTACCATAGACCTCTCTAAGCAGGTTTTCGCCTTTAACAAGATTATGGTCAATGCCAATGCGCTATGGGATGAAGAACCGTTTGTCAATAGCATTAAGGTGGAATGCGATTATCCGTCTGCTGATGCAGATAATAGAAAGCATGCATTCTTGTTTGACAAGAGCAATCCTACCTGTGTTTGGAATTTCAGAAAGCCTAAGAATGATACTGGCGTAGTGAAATACACTACTTATGTATATCTTAAGGGTTGTTCAGAACCTGTGGTGTATCCCGAAAAGACTGCAGAAGGCGGTTTTATCCAAGTGAATGTGGGTAAGATAGGTATTATAGATTTAAGCTTTAAGCCTCATCCTGATATAAAGAGCCTTCCAAGCAATTTAAGCGTTACGGGCTATATGGTAGAGTTGTACTATAAGGATGCCAAAGGAAAAATGATTATGGGTCCCGTGCAGATTACTTCCTCTAATCTGGACGAGGAATTACGATTCAAGCGCAGTTTGGAAATGATATTAGACCAACCCATACATTATCAGGTAACATATTTCTTTAAGTACATTGATCCTATCACAATGCCCGAAAAGACTTGTATCATAGATGATGACGGAGCGTTTAATGTAACCGATTTCCCATTCAGCGGACGAAGAAGCATAAAGGTAGAACTCCCGATAAATCCGGATGAAAGCGTAAAGGAAATCAGTGGTGAGATTCATTACGGCGACTGCTTGTTCCCGTTCTCTCTATCGCAAGAAGACGAGTGGGAACCTGTAAAAGTAAACATTTGCTCACAGAGTCAAGTACCTGCAGATTATACCTATGATGTAAAACTGAAATACAATGAAAAAGGTATGCCTATGATTTCATCTACTCAATTAAAGGGCGATAAAGATTCCAACTCTATTATTCTCCCGTTAAGACGAATAGAAGTGGCAGGCATAGATTTATTGGATTTAGGAGAAAAGTACTATCGTGCCATAGTGCAAATCGATACTTCAGAAGGCATGACAAGGCCTATGGAATTCAGGTTCTCTCCAAAGGATAAAGAACTGGAGTCTAAATACATATACCTATTATGCCCTGACGATAGGAAGGTAACGATAAAATGGGAAATGACTCTTTATGATATGAACGGTACAGAATTAGAGCCTGTTACTGGTAGCACAGAGAATAGCTTTATCATGTTAAGACCACCTAAAAACAAATAAGTATGCTGAATTTACAACCTCCGTACCTTGATGTTGGCAACATTAGGGTATATAAAGACGATAAAGATCCTAGTGTGTTTTATTATATCACACAAAAGCCACGCCTTGCCATAGGCGACAGCGGAAAACCGGCTATATCGGCGTATGCCTTGATACCGGAGTCGGGCGCCGGAAAGGAAAACGACAGTATTCTTGAAACGGCATTGACTCTTGATGTAGATTTGCACATCACCGATGAAGAGATGGAGACAGTGCGCGAAGCTATCAAAAAAGAGTTTAACGCTTCGGCCAAAACGCTTTGTCCCGCACCGCTACATAAGGGAGTGGTAAGATTCATGATGGCACAAGCCGGCGCAGAGAGTGATCCTAAGAAATGGTACGTTAGTTCCGACTTCCGACCGTCTATGCTGGGTACAAACAGAGCATCGCTGGTAGTAAGAACTACAGGCGAAGACGCCAAAAGGCTGGTGGCCACTTTAAGCGGTAATGAGATAGCCGCCTTAATTTATTACGACTTGGATATACTGGGCATCACTCCGGTTTTCAAGGCCAGAATGAAGGCGGACATGTCTTTAATATATCATCATGTTCAGACAAAAAGCAGTGGACACTATCTATTCTATAATAAAGACATTGAAAAGACAGTAGACGAATTAATCGGCACCAAAGCATTGACTATAGAGATTGAAGAAACCGATCCTGATATCAAGGCCGATGCGATGAAGGCGATGATGAACGAGCTGAAAACAGAAGTCACCAAGCGTTTCTTCGAAGAAAAGCAAGCCCTGATAGAGGAAAAGTCAAACAAAAATCCTTTAGTAGAAGGCATAGTCGATCTTACGCAAGGCATCATCGGAAGCGTTATTCCAAATAAGACCTATACAAAGAAAGAGTGTAATCAGGAACAGTTGAATAGCTATGATATTAATCTGAACCAAAGAAACGCCAAGACCATTCCCATTAGCCCGCAGGGACAAATCAAGGAAATGATTGACAGCGCCAACATTCAGCTTAAAGACTTCCTTTCATGGATAACTCTTGACGCTCTTGAGGTAAAGGGACAAAAGGTAACCATCAAGTTATCGGACGATACTTTCGATGGCAACTTCATCAAGTCGGTAGTTACTCACTGTCAGGTAGTAGACGCAGAAACAGGATTACCGGTAAATGATGTAGAAACGCTTGCATTTAACTGTGGAGCAGAAGAAAAGGTATTATCAAAGAACTTTACTTATACCCGCCATCGCACCAAGAACTACAAGTATCTGTATTGGTCTCAAATCTATCTGGATTCTACTCCTGGTTTCTTGCCCAGCATGCTGAAGACAAAGGTTTGCGAAACAAACAGTAATTACATTACCATTAACCCTTCTGACTACTACAGAAGCTATGATCTGGTAATCATGCTTGACGATTTATCTGTGCTTGAACATACCTCTATGGTTATTGTTAAGCTGGATGTAAAGAGTCCTAATTATGACAACCAGATTATCATGAGCAAGGAGCTGATTTTTGACGGAAAGAACTCAGAGAACAAGAGGGTTTCCATCATAGCCGACCGCGAGCTGAAATTAGATTACATACTGCAGTATACTTATGTAATACCTAACGCTAAAGACATCACGCTTCACGCAGAAAAAGATTCCACACACTCTTCAGTTATTGTGCCAAACCCATTTGAAAACAAATGGCAGGTAGATATAGAATGTATGGCCAATTGGGATGTGATAAGTAAGGTTTTCATAGAAACACGTGTATTAGACACAATACAAGAAGACCCGATAGTCAACCAATTCACTTTCAGCGCGGATAAAGCAGAAGATACCCTGAAGATTTCTTGCAGTCTGGATACTCCGAAGAATAAGTTTGAATATTACTATCGTGTTTACAACAAGGATGGATCTATGGCGGAAGGCGGATGGATTCCGTTTAACAATGAGGGCTTTTTATACATTGATGCCGACAGCTTGAAACCAGAGCGTACGATCCGCTTCAGACTGAAGAATCCTGACGACTTCAAGAAGCTGAACATCAAAGAACTGAAAATCACTTTCACCACTGCAACTTCTACAACACCGATAGAAGAGCTAATACTAAGCGGCGAGGAAAAAGCCAGTATCTCATATCCGTGGAAAAAGGGTGACAGTAAAATCTATTCATACAAGTTTGTAGCAAAAGGAAAAGAGTACAGATACAGAAGCAAGAAGCTAAACAGCTCGACCGATGAAGTGCTATTGGAATTTGTAGAAGAATAGCTTATTTAATTAATCAGAAATGGAGGTAAGAAATGCTGGATTTATCAAAAGCATACGGAATTTATGAAGGCGTTGTCTTCTATGGCGACCATCAGAATGAAAATGTCATTTATTATTTCCCAAATGAAATAAAGATGGCAAAGAGAACAGGCGACAACAATAAGTACGAATTAGGACTTCAACTGTTTTACGAAAACAAGATGGTGGATGCGTCTTCCGGTTCAAGTCTGGATGATACAGCAGGTTCTTACCTCCGTTTAAGCTCTATATGTGAAATAACACAAGCCCGACTGGAAAAGGCCTTTAGCGCACTAAGAAGCAACATTAAGTCCATATCATCGGATGTAAGGCTCACTACTCCACAATGGATAGACGGCAAGGTATATCTCATTACGTTAGGCGAATCGTCGGGAGATGATGTAGACACCAGCGATATGGTAAGAACCATTATCAGTTCACAACGGCCGTCTCTTACCAGTGACCTTAAAGCTGTTTTCAATGTGGAATACGATAAATACGGAACCGAATTAATCTATTCTACCATGAAAAGCGGTCAAGGCGGACAAATGGCAGTGATATACGACCTGCAGTTTGCAGCCCTTCAGCCTACATTCGACTTAAAAATGACCGCCTACTTAGAACGATGCAAGAAAACCATCAGTAAAAATATAGATTCCGATATAGAAATTCCTATTAAAAGTATGCACTTGGGGCTACACACACAGCTGGAATGGCTCACGCAAAAGCTGATGGAAAACGGAGACATCAAGATAGAATGCGCCAACTTAGGCACTACTGAAGAAGAGAAAAAGGCGATAGACGATATTATCAAAGATTTCCAAGACAAGGTACTCAAAGAATTCTTTGTACCTACAACCGCCATTGCGGTAAAACCAGATTCGCTGGATATTCTATCTAAAGTGTGTCCGGTAAAAATAGGACTAAATTATAAGTACACTAACAGAAGTGTTGAAAACGAACGTTCGCTGCATATAGATTACTCTACGCGTACGGCAGTGATAAGCCATCATACCCCACAGGGCATTTTATTCGACGAGAATAATGTAATAGGCGACAACCTTAGTGACTACACGCAAAAAGTGGTTTTAGGCACACAATGGAAAAGAAAAAACATAGAAGTCAAATTTAATTATGACTTTGACGAGAACGAGAGCAACCTGGTATGTGTCGAATGTTTGCTGTGGAGGCAAAAAGACGGATTGAAAACCGACATTACAGAACCAGGAATAGCCATTCCAGACAATTGCAGTCCATTAGCCGATTTCGTGTACACCGCAAAAGAGCACAGCGACGTTCATACGGTTTCATGGTCTAACGAAGAAGAAAACGACGATGCCGACGGTTACTATTATCAATTAAGGCTTCAGTATGCCGACAATGGCAACAACAGTGTATCTCCGAGAGAGATAATAACCAAGCCAAAACTTTCAAGAGCCAGCATTCTTAATATATTTCCGGAAATTTACACTTTCTACAGGCGTATACTGGTAATGAGCGGTACGATATACTTCAACGTATTCAGTAAAGTGGAAGTGGTGTTTGATATACTCGACACTGATGATGTAGTGTTGGCTAACAGACATATACTTTTAACCGAAGAAACAGATCAAGACAGTCTTGAAATACGTAGCAAGGATGAAAGGGAACTGAAAGTTATGGCATCAAAGGTATTTTATTTCAAAGATAAAAACAGAGCCGTCTTGAAATATCATCCTTACAGATTAATTGACTGTGGAGTGATTGTAGATAATCCGCTACTAACTAAACAAGTTTTTCTGGATGTGCTAGGTACAACAGAAGGAGTAAGAAGAATAAGGTTATCTTATACCATATGTTCCGCAGTATCACAAGAGTATAGAAAAGTAATTGTACTGAAGAATATAGAAGGACAAGAAATCAATATTGAGGCGTACAGTAATGACGATACCATATCGTACGAAGTGATAAAGACTTATAAAAATGAGAATGGCAAACTTATAAATAGCACTATCGCATCCGAAAATATCCGATTCGATGACTTGTACGATATAACTATAGACTTGGACAACGATTTACAGTAGCCTCTTACGCTATCAGTCTCTAAACAAAAAAAGCATCCCGTTTTATCACCTTCTCCTTAAAAAGAAGAAAAATAAAACCGGATGCTTTTATTTTATCTAATCGAGATTAGGCAGATATGCCCAATGCTTACTCTTGCTTTTCGAGTTCAAAACCTAAGTCAAGACCATCGTACTCTTTCAGTAGCGCGTTAGCTGCTGTTACGTACAAAACTGCACGAACACAAACTATATACTTACTCATTTAAAAAACAATCTCTCCTATTATATTTACCGAATATTTACCAGCTGCATCAGTCCAATACGAAACATTTCCAGCCTGTGCCAAACGGATGGCATAATCTGCATTGTATTTCATGGCATCTGTACCTTTTTCAGGAATCCAAAGCCCAACTTTGTAGTTTCCACTTACACCAGCCGCTACGCTACCTTTCAAATTATATTTGGCAGCCACATCTGGTTCTTGTTCTGTAACCGGAATCCAATTTTTGGGGTCGACATCCAGTTTAAACTCCTTCACCACTTGGTTTTCTTCCGAAACCAATACCAAATAAACTTCTTTAGGATTAATTACTGTAGCAAAACCCGTATTAGTAATCGTCAAGTCGTATGCCAAGTTTCCACCGTCTGCCTTAACCGTAGATTCCGGCTGCAAATTCAGACGATAACCAAGATGGTCGCGCACGAAATCATAAAACGAACGCACTACATCGTTCCCTTCAGCATCCTTAAAATAACTTGCGTCGAAAAGAATCTTATTCTCGTCCAGCAAAGAAGGGTAAACCTTTACTCGCTTCCAGCTCATGATATTCAAATCGAAATTCTGGCTGATATCGAACGCTGAATAGCGGTGTTCACGCAAGATCTTCAAAGACTTTATGGGCGTAATCAAGAAAGGAAGTCCCCATTCTGTATCTTCATTGTAAGGTATTTCTCCACTTACATAATAATTATAGCGTTTCACCTCATCAGCCACCATCATGTAATCTTCCGTATTGGGGACGAAATCGTTTCCAGGAGCATGTGAATGCTCTCCAGCTGTAAAGTAATCGTTGGCAAATCCGATGCGAGCACGATAGTTTTCGTTATTCAATGTCAAAGCCCTTTTCTGTGCTGGATATCTCAACTCCACACAATAAGGTGCAGGCAATGCCTGAAGCAACGCATTCACCACAGAGTTCTTCGCTACTTGGTCATTGGACAACGGTGAGTTATGCCACTCGCCCCATGCTCCTATAAAGCCCACTTGAACAGTTGCAATTTGTCCGATATACTCGTTTATCAACGGAGTCAACTGGTTTATATGCCGCAATATCCATTGTTTTGATTCTCCGGCTGAAGTGTTCAATCCTCCGTGATTGTATGCAAAACGAAGAATAGCCTTATAACCTTGTTTCTTCAACAATTCGAATATCTTTCGCACATTGCCCAAAGCCTCATCGTCTAAATCTTTATCAACCCACTTTGTCAGGTAAATATATTGCTGAACAAGCGTTATACCATCATTCTTGGCATCAACTAGTTCCAGTTTCTTCTCATATAAATTGTCTTCATAAACTTCATAATCGTTATACGGACTTTTCAGGTTATCACAAAGTAAATCTGATTCCACATGAAATCCTCTATCCGGATTTCTTAAGGCTTCTATAGGAACTATACTTCCTATCACTTCTGGATTATCATGGTCTTCGGATTTCTCGTTTTCACCATATCGTCCTGCATACACGTCTACCGTATTAGAACAGAAGCTGAACATAAGACCTAACATCAGCGTAGCACATAAGGTAATTGATTTCTTTATCGTAAACATTGCTATTTTTTTATTTATCGTGGTTTTTAAAACTATTTTTCATCATAAACAAAGCGTGCCGGCGCACCTGTTGTCCATGGCCACCAAAGAGTTGCTCCATTGTCGTGAAGAGCACAACAGTGGTCGTTGTTGTCGCTTACCAACAGATAACAATACTGAGTACTGTGGTTACTTATAGACTCTCCCATCCATTGTCCGGAAGCACAAAGGTTCAATCCCCATTCGTCTAAATGTTCTTTACCTTTTACAGACTCGTAATATTCTGGATCTTTCAGCACGTTCCATTGACCATCGGCAGTTGCTGCCTCGGCAAACAAGTTTTTATATTCTTGTGAGGTTGGCAAATGCCAACCAGCAGGAGCTATCTTATTACGAATATCGTAATGATAATATACGCCATAAGCATTTACTTTCCCCTCACCAAAAGAAACTGGAGTTTTCTTGAAATAATTCGCTTCAATATCAGTTCCATCTGGATACTTTGTAGTACGAAGATTATCAGCCAGCCATATTTGCGAAGTGCCATCACTGTATTTAATCCTAGTTACACGGTAAGTAATCTTTTCGTCTCCGCGTATATCAACAAAACGCATCATCTCCGTCATGTTCAGATTTCCCGAAGAACGTGAAATCAACTGACCATTACTTGTCCTAACGTTCCAATAAACCGTATTTGCACTCCAACGCTTGATAGGAAGCTGATCAAGCAATGATTGAAGTGTTTCAAACGTCAAAGTAAAATTACCACTTGCATTGCCTACACTCTGCTCTGCCACTGTTTGCTTCATTTCTGGATCTAATGACAAACAAATCGCATAAGACTCAGTATCAGATTGTCCCTCTGTATTCCATTCAAACCTTACCGTAGCATCTGGATTATTCTCAGCCAAGACTATTTGAGTCAAATCTTCGGGTTGCAACAATTTGGTTGACATTCG
>ULWY01055381.1_pt1 | contig 27703 bp, 24 predicted proteins | sample 1960761 | NCBI WGS metagenome assembly ULWY01 (sample SAMEA4835824, study PRJEB28245) | human gut metagenome | biome: gut microbiome; material: fecal sample | place: Denmark | collected 2008 | reverse complement strand
TTTTTTAGTCTTGATTTCAATACTGACCAGTATTTTCTAGCGTCTTTTGGGTTTGCTAAAGCATTTATAACATCAACAACACTAAAATAATATTCTTCTTTTTCTGAATCCCAAACACTACGAATAGTACTGTTTTCAAATAAATTTGTAATTGTTTCTAATTTATTTTCCTTCATTTCTTCGCCATCCTTTATTATGTACTTGAGAAATATTTTTATCTTCACTTATATTATTCTAAAAAGAAAATAAAAACCTTATGAAAAATAAAAAAATTAAAAACAATTTGAATAGTAGATAATCAAAAACAATGAAATTTTTTAAACAATTCACCAAATTCAAATCAATTGTCATTATTTTAATTGAGATACTAAACATTTAGTATCTTTTTTGATAATAATTGAATCTTGAAAACATTGTAAATAATTGATATACTTAAAATGTAAAAAATAGATAAAATAAAGGTTTGGCGATAAATATGTTGACAAGGAATAAAATAGAGTCTATTTTTAGACAGACTGACAGTTGTGCAGACGGACGTTTTAATTGTGCCAAACTTTTAAGTAATAAAAAATATGTAATAAGCTCTATTATTTTAATAGGGCTTTTAATAGTATTTATATCTTATTCATTTGCTGATTTAACGCCAACTCCAAGTATAACAGTGCCTTCAACTACATTGTCATATTCTGAAAAGGAAGAAGGTTCTTGGCAATTTACAAAAAATGCTAAATGGATTTCTAAAGGCAAAGCAAGAATTAATATAAAGTTAGAAACTAAAGAAATGTTAAAGAGTGATTACACTGATGTTATATTAGTACTTGATACATCTGGTAGTATGCAAGGTAGTAAGTTAACACAAGTACAAAGTGATGTTAATGAACTTATAAATGACACAATACCTAAAGGTAATAAAATTGCCTTAATTACTTTTAATGATACAGCTAATATTGTAAATGATTTTACGAATGATACATCAGTATTACAAGAAAGTATAAATAACTTAATCGCATCAGGTGAAACAAATTACTATCAAGCTTTAGTTAAAGTTGATGAAGTTTTAAGTGCTTATACAAAAGAAAATAATAAAAATTGTGTAGTCTTATTTTTAACAGATGGACTTCCTACATTAGAAACTCCAAGTGAGGTAGGAGAGTACAAATTGCTAAAAGAAAAATATGATTATTTAGATATTAATGGTATTCAATATGAATTAGGTGATACCATTTTAACGGGTATTAAAAATATTACTGATAATCAGTTTATTGCTAATACGAAAAATTTAAAAAGGTTTTTATATAAGGCAGCTGTTGGAACAGAAAATTATGAGAAGCTAGTTTTAACAGATTATGTAGATACTAATTATTTTAATTTAAATAATGTAACAGATATTAATACGACGTTTGGCAAAGCAACTATTCAAAATAATAAAGTTATTTGGAATTTAGATGGCTTGAAATCTGGTGTAGAAGCAGAACTAACAATAGATATAAATTTAAATAATGACTTAATTGGGGTTGGAGGAGTATATCCGACTCATACTAAAACAGATTTGTCTTATAAAATAGCTACTATTTCGGCAACAGAAACTACTGATAAAACTACAGTTTTAAAAGATAATTATGTGGTTACATATGAACCTAATACTCCAGCAGGCTGTGTAGTATCAGGAGTACCTAGTTCTAAAGTTTATTCGGTTTTTGATACAGTAAGATTAGATGATAGTGTTCCAACTTGTACTGGTTATCAGTTTAAAGAGTGGAAAATAGTAACAGATGATGTAGAGAAAATCGGCAATAATAAATTTATAATGCCTGAATCCAATGTAATAGTAAAAGCTGTTTGGAAGAAGTTAAATATTAGTAAATCAATGGACGGAAAAATATCAAAAGTGCAAACTTTATATAAATTAATGGCAGATAATTCTATTGGTTTAGATACAAATATTGATTTTAGTAAATCAACAACTGATAGTGATTCTGGTATTTATACAATGAATAGTACTAAAAATGATAAATATCCAGTACATTATTGTCGTGGTAATATTGATAATAACAATGTTTTGTTTGCCGGATTTTGTTGGAAAATTGTACGAACTACAAGTACTGGAGGCGTTAAACTTATTTATAATGGTGTGTATGATGAGAACAATAAATGTAATAATACTGGTACAGATACCCAAATCGGCAAATCGGCTTTTAATTCAAATTATTCATCTCCAGCTGATGTAGGATATATGTATGGAACTAGATATACATATAGTGAATATCGTTCAACTGCCTCTACTAATGTTTTAAACCGAATTTCAATGAATTCCGTTTCTAATTATTATGGTGATTCGATTACTTATTCTAATGGAGTTTATACATTACAAAATGCAACTCAAAAATCTTGGTCAGACAATTATACTAGTTTAAAAGGATATTATACTTGTAGAAGTACATCAACAACCTGTTCAACAGTTTACTATATAGCTGCTGCAACCAGCAATTATCAATATGCTTTATCTTTAACTGACGGTGTGATTGATCCAACAACTCAAACCATAACTTTAGGTAAAGGAGCAACTGATAATGGGGATGGAACCTATAGTTTAACCGAATCTGTAACTATAGAGAAAAAAGATTGGTTGAGAACTTACAGAACCTATAACGGATATTACATGTGTAGAGACCTAACAAGTACAACTTGTGAAAATAAAAACCTAATAACTTCTACAAGTAATTATCAGATTACTTATGATAGGACATTTAACTTTATATATGGAAATGATGTTTCATGGGATGGTACAAAATATACACTACTAGATACATTTATTTCAAAAAACGACTGGAGAACCTCTGCAACTACCGCCGCTAAAAAATATCATTATACGTGTCTTAACACAACGGGTGAATGTACTAAAGTTTATTATATTTTGTCCTTTAATTATATGTACCTTATTCCTTATTTAACTCTTTCATCTGGAAAAAATATAGAATCAGCCAAAGATGAAATATTTACTAATACTAATTCAGCTAAAATAAAACAAACAATTGACGACTGGTATGAAGCCAACATGACTTCATATACTGAGAAACTAGAAGATATTATTTGGTGTAATGATCGAACTTTCTATTGTAGTTCTTTAGTAGGAAAGGATTTTGATACTTGTGCTGGTAATTCATATTTTAGTGCTAACAATAGAGTTTATATCACATATAATCCAAGTGTAACATGTCCGAACGAGGAAAGAGACGGCTTTACTGTCTCAACAACATCAGGTGGAAATGGTGCCTTAACTTATCCAGTTGGTTTATTAACAGCAGATGAGGTAATGCTAGCGGGAGGTAATAGGAATTCAAACTTAAAATATTATTTATACACTGGAGAAGATTACTGGACATTATCGCCTACTAGCTTTGATGAATACTCTAGAGGCTTTGGTGTCCAAGGCGGTATATTAAGAAATGAAATAGCCTTCATGAATTCTTTTGGTGTGAGACCTTCAGTATCGCTTGCTCCTGGTACTAAAACATTTGATGGTAATGGTACTGCTGATAACCCATACGTAATTGGTGATGAGTAGGTTTGATACTTAAACTAAAAAAGAGATTTGAAATCTCTTTTTCTTTTGAATCTAAAATAATAATTTGCTTGTTTATTAAAAGATGTTTATAATTAACTAGAAGGACTGATTATATGAAGTACAAAGTATTAGTAAATAAAGAACATAAAATAAAAGAAAACTATCTTTCTAAAATAGAGTTAATAACTATTAAAAATATAGATAATGAAGATATTCAAATAGAAAAAGAAACTTATAATGCTTATCAAAAACTTGAAAAATTTCTAAAAACAAAAAACATTATCATTGGTATCTCATCTGCATATAGAAGTAAAGAATATCAACAAGAAATATATGATAGTTTCGTCAAAGATTATGGTAAAGATTATGCTGACAAATTTGTTGCACCAGTAGGCTGCTCTGAGCACCACACTGGTCTTGCAATAGATATTAATATAAAGGTAAATGGTGCTTGGCCAAAGGATAATTATGAATTAATGAAGCAAGAAAAAATGTTTAAAACAATTCATAAATACTTATCTACCTATGGTTTCATCCTTCGTTATCCGGATGAAAAAGAAGATATAACGGGCTATCCATACGAACCATGGCATATTAGATATACTGGTGAAATTGTTGCTAAAATAATAGAATCTAATAATTACACTTTAGAAGAGTATTTAAAAAACTACTCCGGAGTTATTGTTGTAAACAAGACATCTGGTATAACTTCATTTGATGTGGTCCATGAGATAAGTAAAATGCTAGGAATAAAAAGAATAGGTCACACAGGAACCTTAGATCCGCTAGCGGAAGGAGTTTTAGTAGTAACAATAGGTAAGGCGACTAAAATAGCAGAACTTTTAACTGCAGCTTATAAAGAATACCAAGCTGGAGTATTACTAGGACTTGAAACAGATACTCTAGATATAACCGGCTCCATCATCAATAGTAAAATAGTACCAGATGATTTACCAATTGAAGAAACTCTAAATAGTTTCAAAAAAACCTATCTCCAAGAAGTCCCTATATATTCAGCTGTTAAAGTAAATGGCAAAAAATTATATGACTATGCCAGAGAAAATAAGCAAGTAGAACTACCAAGCAAAGAGGTAACTATAAAAGAGATAACACTACTTTCAACCGATCGAAATACATTTATATTTAAAACAACAGTATCTAAGGGTTGCTACATCAGAAGCTTAATTAGAAATATCGGAAAAAGTCTAAATACATATGCAACCATGACTAATCTAATAAGAACAAAACAAGGGAAATTTACTTTAAAAGATTCAGCGTCCCTAAAGGATGTCTTATCAGGAAAATATAAATTACTTAAGGTAGAAGAAGTTCTAGATTATAAAGTAGAAAAAGTTGATACTTTAACAGAGAAGAAAATAAAAACCGGACAAAAATTACCAAATACTTATAATATAAATGATAAAGTGATTTTTCTAAATCAAAATAACGAACTATTAGGAATATACTTTCGCGAAGAAAATTATTTAAGAGTATGGAAAAACTTCGTTTAATTAATGCTTTTTGGTAATTGTATTTTACAATATATTGGCCTATATGATACAATTGATATTAAGTAAGGTAAAGGTGATTAGTGTGAAACCAGCTAAACAAATTAATTATTATGAGGCGTTAGGTCTTGATGATAATGCTAGTAGCATTGATATTGAAATAGCTTATGAAAATATAAAAGGAAAGTATAATGTATTTGGAACATATGATCCAATAAATATTAATTTAGGTGTTAAAAGACGTATACTTACAATAGCAACAGAGGCTTATAAGACGTTATCAAATCCAGCTAAACGTAAAGTCTATAATGATACTTGGAATGAAGATACAAAAACAACTCGAGATGTTAGAGTACGTGACTTAAGTCTTTTGGCAGCTCTTCAAGATAAGAAAACAAAAAATGAGTTAATTGACTATTATGATTTACTAGGTATACCGCAAACTGCTTCATGGGAAAATATTAATCAAGCATACATTAGAATGGCTTCTCTATATTATCCAAGCATGAACAAAAGTGATAGCAACAGATTAGTAAATGACAGCATCTATAGATTTTTAACTGAAGCTCATACTGTTTTATCAAGCAAAGAAAGCCGCAAAGCTTACGATGAAAAATTAAATCGACAAAGATGGGAAAAAGAAAGAAAAACAGAAAAATCACCAATAAAAGTTGACCCTAAGAGAGTAAATGAAAACTACAAAAATGAAAATAATAAAAATAAAAAGAGAAAAAAACCAGAAAAAAACTCAAAACAGCATTTGGACTCAAAAGATGATTCTGACTTATTTGAAGATATTGTTTTTAAAGTTACCAGCGGCGTCATAAGAATGCCACAAAAAATTTGGAGAAGAATGAGTAAAGATCCTAATAAGGCTACGCTTATTCTAGCTGGCACAATAACACTAGGAACAATTATAGGTGGAACACTTGCCAGCAACAATGAAAAAGAAGCAGAACCACAACCAACAAGACCACCTATCACAATGCCAGTAGAGGAAGAAGAACCAGATGAAATAGTATTAAATAGAATTCACGTAGTAGAAGAAGGAGAAGTTCTACAAAAATTTTCTAAAGACTCTAATACTTTAGTTAGTTATATTAAAGAGATAAATCACATTGAAAATAGTGACCTTATTCATCCAGGAGAGACTATAGTTATTCCATATATTATAGATAAAGAGGATTTAGACTACTATACTCAAAAAGTTGAACGTAAGGATGGTATGTCAGTACAACAATTAGCCAAAGAATATGGAACTGATGTAGAAACATTAGTTGCTATAAACAAAAAAGATATCCTAGTAATGCCTCAAGAGACAGGGCCTGAAAAAAATAGCTATATTCCACTAAGTGATACCTTATTAGTTCCAAATTTTATATCTAAACAAACCTATAATAGTTTAAAATCATCTGGACAAACAAATATACAAACACCAACAACAGGTCAACAAAAATAAGTTTACAGTTAAGTAGACTTATTTTTTTTTAATTATTTTCTAAAGTAACATAGATATAGTATAATAACTAAGAAGGTAGTGAGATAAATGTTAAAATATATCTTTTTAATAATTGGATTCATTGCAATTATCAAGGCCAGTGACATTTTAGTAGACAGTGCCTCATCAATAGCTATAAAATGTAGAGTACCAAAAATGTTAGTTGCTCTAACCATAGTATCATTTGGTACATGTGCTCCAGAAATAGCTATATCATTCACTAGTATAATTAATAAAAATGGCACAATGGCCTTTGCTAATGTTATAGGGAGTTGTATTGTAAATGTTTTTTTAATAATAGGTTTAGCATCACTCTTTCATCCAATAAAAGTAAAACATGAAACCGTTCAAAAAGAATTACCAATTTTACTGTTAATAACTACATCATTTTCTGTTTTAATGTTAGATAGTCTTTTTAATAAAACTAATCCAAATATTTTTTCTAGAGCCGATGGTATTGTTTTAATGATTTTATTCTTAATGTTTGTAACATATTTAGTTCAAATGCTTCATCATAAGGAAAGGGAAAATAAAAAGATACCAGTAAAATATGATAACATTCTCATTGCTATAGTCTTATTAATCTTATCAATCTGTGTAATATCTGTAAGTAGTGATATTATTGTAACAAATGCTGTAAAGATAGCTAAAAGTCTAAATATAAGTGAAAAGTTAATTACTATGACAGCTATAGTTATTGGTACAAGCCTACCAGAAATGTTTATGACAGTAAGCAGTGCCAAAAAAGGCGAATTTGATATGGCTATTGGTAATATCATTGGTACTAACATATTTAATATATGCATAGTCCTAGGTTTACCAGTAGCAATCTATGGTGACATTAGCCTAAGTAGTTTTTCTATAATTGACATAATAGTAGTCTTTCTAACATCCCTAGATTTATATCTATTTGCAAGAAGTGAGAGAACTATATCTAAAGCTGAAGGACTAACAATGTTATTAATATTTGCTGTATATTATGTCTCAGTAATATTTTTCTAATGATGGATGGTAATATGGAAACAAGAATCGTCGTAACAGGAATTTTAAAAGACAAAGACTTATTTTTAGTAGTAAAAAGAAGTAAAGAAGATGATCTATATCCAGGATGTTGGGAGTTCCCTGGTGGACATTTAGAATTTGGAGAAACAATTAATAATGCTTTAAAAAGAGAACTAAAAGAAGAAATTGGTTTTTCTAATTTGGACAACCCAATAATTACAAATTACACGGATGAAATAAAAGAAAATAATGGAAATAAAACTCATAATATAGAACTAGACTTTGTAATTAAAGTAAATGAAGAAAAAATCAATATTACCTTAAGTAAAGAACATATAGAATATGCTTGGGTTACCAAAGAATCTGAACTGTTAGATAATTACATTAAGAAAAAACTACTAGATTTATAGTTATAATCTAAAATAAATGTTTGTAATTTAGCTAAATTATGATATAATACACTTGAGAAAGGAGTGGGAAAGAAAAAGTTCCCACTCTTATTATTTCTAGGAGGTGGCCATGAAAGAACAAATTAGTGAACTTGTAGATTCTGAAATTAAAGATTTAAATGTCTTTGTAGCAGATGCTTTTTACAAAGAAGAAGAGGGTAAAAAAATACTTGACATAGTTCTTGATAGTGATACTGTTATTGATTTAAATCTTGTTACGGAGGCATCAAGAATAATTAATAAAATAATGGATAAAGAAGGTTCATTACTAGCTGGTGTAGATGAACTAGATATTTATTCTAAGGAGAAAGGAGAATAAAACATGAACGGAAAAGAATTTAAAAAAGCTCTTGATAATATAGTTAAAGAAAAAGATATTGACCCAGAAGTTGTTTATGAAGCAATGGAGTTAGCTCTAACTTCAGCTTATAAAAAGAACTTCAACTCAAAAACTAACGTCAAAGTCTTATTCGATAGAGCAACAGGAGAAATAAAAGTATATTCATACCTTACTGTTGTACCAGACGATAAAATGACAAAAGAAGAATATGAAGATTACCTATTTGAACACTATACTGATGAAGATGATGAAGAAGAAGAAACAGCTGAAGGAGAAGACGGTGAAGAAAAAGAGGCAACACCAGCTTATGAATACTTCAATCCTGAAACAGAAATTAAACTTAGTGAAGCAAAAAAAATTGATAAGACTTTAGAAATAGGAGATACAATCGATCATGAAGTAACTCCAAAGGACTTCGGAAGAGTAGCAGCATCAACTGCAAAACAAGTAGTAATTCAAAAGATAAGAGAAGCAGAAAGAAACAGTATTGTTGAAGAATTTGGAGACAAACAAGATGAACTATTAATTGGAACCGTAGCTCTAGAAGATACTGATAACTACTTCATTGATTTAGGTAGAACTAACGGAATTTTACCCAAGAAAGATATAATTCCTGGTGAAAAAATTGAAATGGGTTCCCAAATAAAAGTTTATGTTACTAAAGTTGACAATAATGGTAAGAACTTATTAATTCTATTAAGTAGAAGTCATTATGGATTTGTAAAAAGATTATTTGAACTTGAAATTCCAGAACTTGCTGATGGAACAGTAATGCTATATAGTGTAGCAAGAGACCCAGGTAATAGAAGTAAAGTTGCTGTTTATTCTGAAAAAGCTAATGTTGATCCAATTGGTGCTTGCATTGGTGAAAAAGGTAGCCGTATAGCTAGAATTATTGAAGAACTTCATGGTGAAAAATTAGACGTTATTAAATATGATAAAGATCCAGCTATCTTTATTGAAAATGCTCTAGCCCCAGCCAAAGACCTAACTGTTGCTATAACTGATCCTAAAAAACAAGAAGCAATGGTAATTGCTGATGGTGATAACTTCTCACTAGCTATTGGTAAAAAAGGACAAAACGCTCGTCTGGCAAGTAAATTAACACATTATAAAATTGACATTAAAACAACTGAACAAGCAAGAGAAGCAGGTATAAACTTTAGATAGGAGGTCTATTATGAAAGTAAAAAAGATTCCTTTAAGAACATGTGTAATTACTAAAGAAAAATTACCTAAACAAGAACTATTACGAATTGTAAGAACCAAAGAAGGCAACGTTGTTTGCGATATAACCGGAAAATTAAACGGACATGGAGCATATATTAAAAAAGATATAGCCGTCCTAGAACAAGCAAAGAAAACAAAAGCCTTAGCAAAAAAACTAGAATGCAATATAGAGGATAGTGTATATGAAGAAATAAGAAAAATTATAGAAAAGTGAGGTGAGTCTTTATGATGACTATAGAAGATTATGCATTAGATGTAGGAAAAACTATAGATGAGATTAAAGCATTATGTGATAAAATTGGTATCAACTACGAAGACGAAAAAACTCCTTTAGATGAAACTGATATTATACTACTTGATAATGAATTACAAGATGCCGAAGACTATGTAACTGGGGATATAGAAGACCTAGAGGAAAAAATTCTTGATGAAGAAGTAAGTGATAAAGCTGAAATGCTTGCAATGAATACAAAGTTTGATTTAGACAATGAAACAAATTTTGAAAAAGTTAAAAGCAAACCAGTTAAGAAAGCTGAAAATAAAAAAGAATTTTTTAAAGAAAGAAAAAAAATATATAAACATCGTGAAAAATTACAAAGCAATGAAACTACTAAAGATGAAAACGTAGTTCTATATGAAAAAGGTATGACAGTAACGGATTTAGCCAATACTTTAGATGTAAATGCCGTTGAAGTTGTTAAGAAATTAATGGCCTTAGGTGTTATGGCATCAATCAATCAGTCAATCGATTATGATAGTGCCGAAGTAATAGCATCTGAATATGACAAAACACTAAAGAAAGCTGAAACCGCTGATATTTCTAACTTTGAAAACTATGAAATTGAAGATGATGAAAAAGATCTAGTAGAACGTCCACCAGTTGTAACTATTATGGGACATGTTGACCATGGTAAAACAACTTTACTAGACTACATTAGAAAATCTAATGTTGCATCAGGTGAAGCTGGTGGAATTACTCAGGCAATTGGAGCTTATTCAGTTAAGTATAAAGATAAATCTATTACTTTCATTGATACTCCAGGTCATGCTGCCTTTACAGAAATGAGAGCAAGAGGAGCATCAATTACTGATATTGTAATTATCATAGTCGCTGCTGATGATGGAATAATGCCTCAAACAAAAGAAGCAATAGACCATGCTAAAGCCGCTGGAGTTCCAATTATTGTTGCTATAAATAAAATCGATAAACCAGATGCCAACATTGAACGTGTAATGACAGGCTTAGTTGAGGCCGGTCTTACTCCAGAAGAATGGGGTGGAGATGTTATTGTTAATAAAATTTCAGCCGCAACAGGTGAAAATGTAGACGAATTACTAGATAATATTTTGTTAATAGCTGAAATGGAAGGTTATAAAGCTAATCCATCACGTTATGCAACTGGTGCTGTTATTGAATCAAAAAAAGACAGCAAAGTAGGTTCTGTAGTTACTTTATTAATTCAAAATGGTACTCTTCGTTTAGGAGATCCAATTGTAGTAGGTAACTATTTTGGAAAAGTACGTACCTTAAAAAATGATTTGGGTCAAAATATTGTTGAAGCATCACCATCAACTCCTGTTGAAGTAACTGGTATTTCTGAAGTGCCAAGCGCTGGAGATAAGTTTATGGCCTTCGAATCAGAAAAACAAGCTAAACAAATTGCCGAAGAAAGAAAATTACGTAGTCGTGCTGAAGATAGTAATTTCTCTGGTATGACTCTAGAAGATTTATTCGGTAGAATTCAAGAAGGCGTTAAAGAAATAAAAGTAGTTTTAAAAGCTGATGTAAATGGAAGTTTAGAAGCTGTAAGAAACTCTTTAGAAAAGATTAGTGTTGATGGTGTAAAAGTAAACATCATAAGAGGTGCCGTAGGTGCTATAACAGAAAGTGATATCGTTCTAGCAAGTGCTTCAGATGCTATTATAATTGGCTTCAATGTCCGTGGTAATAGTAAAACAATGGATATAGCTAAACAATATGGTGTTTCTATTAAAAACTATGATATTATTTATAAAGTAGTTGAAGATATGGAAAAAGCTATGAAAGGTATGCTAGACCCAGAATACGAAGAAAAAGTAACTGGTACCTTGGAAATAAGACAAATATTTAAATTCTCTAAAGTAGGTTTAATAGCTGGTTGCCATGTTCTATCAGGAACCATTAAAAATAATGAAAAAGCAAGAATTGTTAGAGATGGAGTAGTAGTTTATAACGGTTCAATCAAAACACTACAACATGAAAAAGACCAAGTAAAAGAAGTAAAAAAAGATATGGACTGTGGTCTTACTCTTGAAAATTGCCAAGATTACAAAGAAAAAGATATTATTGAAGTATATGATCTTGTAGAAATAAAGCGTTAATGTTGGAGGTAAAAATATGTCAAATATAAAAATAGAACGACTAAATCATGCCTTTCAAGAAGAAATAAGTATGATTCTAATGACTGAAATAAAAGATGAAGACATTAAGTTTGTAACAATCACTGGCGTAGACACAACAACTGATTTAAGTTATGCCAAAGTATATTTTACTGTTCTAGACGATACAAAAAAAGAAACAACTGAAGAAGCTCTTAATGGTGCTGCCTCATTTATAAGAGGTAAACTAGCAGAAAGAGTAGAAGTAAGACATACTCCAGAATTAAAATTTATTTATGATACTTCAATTGAATATGGTAATCATATTGAAAAAATAATTGATAATATTAATAAGGAAGAAAACAAGTAATGATTGTTTTCTTTTTTTCTTGACCTTTTCCTAAATATGCTATATATATAAAAAGGAGAGTGTAAAATGAAAAAATTTTTAAGATTATTTATTCCAAGTATTTTAGCTGGAATATCCATAGCGTTAGGTGGTTACTGTTTCCTATCAGTAGAAAATAAACTTATAGGATCAATTCTTTTCTCAGTTGGTTTATTTCTTGTCTGTACAAGAGGCTATAACCTTTACACTGGTAAAGTATGTTACTGTAAAACCAAAGAAAATATTAAAGACTTATTATTAATAATACTAGGAAATTTTATTGGAACAAATATTGTAGCACTTCTTTTAAGATGTACAAGATATGCTAAGTCCCTATCATTAAAAGCAAATAGTATTATTAGTATAAAATTAGATGATAATTTCCTTAGTATTTTCATTTTGGCAATTATTTGTAATATCTTCATATATATAGCAGTAGATGGATTCAAAAATTCTAAAGACACAGTCTCTAAATATTTATCAATCTTATTTGGCGTAGTTTGTTTTATTATGACTGGAACAGAACACGTAGTAGCCAATATGTTCTACTTTGCAATGGCTACAAATTATACATCAAAAGCCTTTCTCATTTTACTAATAGTATTTTTAGGAAATACAGTAGGTGGAAGACTGTATTCATACATCGAAAATATTTTAAAGGATAAGTAAGTTTATATTAAAAAAAAACTTAAAAATAAAAAAGTGTCATAAAAATACATAATACTATTTTGATATATAGGAAAAGTTTTTCTGAAAAAATATTTTCACATAAAAATGTTTAAATTTAATATTTATCATGATATAATTTAGACATACTAATTTAGAATAGAAAGAGGGACTATATTATGCCAAAAAAGAAAAAAAAGGATAATTATGATGACAGTTGGATGTATATACTGCTTCTAACAACATTAACAATATTAACATATTCACTAAGTACATATACATTTAAAATATCAAGTGTATCTTTAACATATTCACTATTTTTATTACCAATACTATATTTAATAGCAAACTATATTACTAAAAAATATGGATATGGAAAAACAATAGCCGCCATTGCAATATCAAGTATTTCCATTGTAGTATTTGTACTTATAATGAATTTTGCTTTAGGTAAACCAACAACAATAACTACTTTTTCGTCACATTTTTGTGCTTTAGTTGTATCACAATTTGTTAATTTATTAATATATCAATATTTAATCACAGGAACCAAGTCACCTTATATATTAATATTTTTAAATTACATGTTTGCCTTAGTAACATTTTATATGTTTTATACCTTACTATATTTAAATATGATTATTATTGATGGATATTGGACTGGATATTTCATAACACTAATAATTCAAACATTTATCTGTATTGGTTTAACATATGTAGATAAAAAAATAAGAGTTGGAAGAGAATAACTTCCAACTTTTTTTAATTTTAAATTTATAATATTGAAATAAGTGTTAATAACGTATTGTGTAGCATATGAGCAAAAACAGAAGTAAAAATTGTATCAGTCTTGTCATACATTAAAGCAAAAGATATGCCTAAACAACTATAAGGTATTATAAATAAATATCCAACAATACTACTAGATGTAACAACATGCATTCCCCCAAAAACGAGACCAGATACTAAGACAAATAGCCATCCCTTTTTAAATACATTTCTAAAACACTTTCTAAAAACAACTTCTTCAACAAATGGAGCAAGTATACCAGCATCAATTAACATTGCCCAAGGTAGAGCAGTAATCATACTTTGAACAGCCTGTTCATTTTCAGCCTGACCTGTTTTAAAAAGAACACTTATCAAAATATTGCTTGCCATCATACATACAAGACCAATAACCCAGTACTTAACCATAATATCAACATTTTCAAGAGCTTTATTTCTAAAAATATTCCATTCTTTTTTTAACTCTTTTCTATATATAAACCATAGAATAATAGCTAAAACAATATTTGAAAAACAACTCAGTAAAACATTAAGAGAATCCGAAATATTATGTATATCTAAGTTAAATAAAGCAATTGGTATTAACTGTATATAAGCACTGTAGTAGAATAGAAGAAAAACTAAAATTCCCTTAATAATTTGTATTAGTAAATTTTTTTTGTCTTTTATTTTCATTAACATCACCAATATTAACATATCACAAATGAACAAAAAATAAAAGAAACTAATAGTAAAAGCTCATAAAACATGTAAACTATCGCAAAATATAATAAAAATACTACTTGAAAAAGCGTATATTTAATAGTATAATACAATTACTTACCGGTTCTCAGTCTAAAGAATTTCCGACTTTTTACTTAGTATCGGTCAATATATAAGAAAGGAAGTGTTAATATGGCATTAACAAAAGAAGAAAAAGCAAAGATTGTTAAAGAATTTGCAAGAAATGAGAAAGATACTGGTTCTGCTGAAGTACAAATTGCAATTCTTACTAAAGAAATCAACGATTTAACAGAACATTTAAAAGTACATACTCATGATTATCATTCACGTAGAGGTCTTTTAAAGAAAGTTGGTCAACGTAGAAATATGTTACAATACTTAGCTAAGAAAGATATTCAAAGTTATCGTGAAGTAATTAAAAAATTAGGATTAAGAAAGTAGACACTTATTTTTAGTGTCTTTTTTTTAGAAAGATTTGAGGTATAGAAATGAAGAAAAAAGTATTTGAATTAGATTTTCATGGTCGTAAAATTGTTGTTGAACACGGAGAACTAGCTAAACAAGCAGATGGTGCAGTTTTAGTTAGATATAATGACACCGTAATTTTAACAGCAGCAGTAGTAAGTAAAACCGTAAACTTATTATCAGACTTCTTCCCATTAACTGTTAACTATCAAGAAAAACTATATTCAGTAGGAAAAATCCCAGGTGGTTTTATTAAAAGAGAGGGTCGCCCATCTGAAGCTGCAACGTTAGCTGCCAGGATGATTGATAGACCAATGCGACCATTATTCCCAGAAGGTTTTAAAAATGAGGTACAAGTTATTTCAACCGTTTTATCAGTTGATCAAGATTGTTCACCAGAATTAACTGCAATGCTTGCATCATCTCTTGCTGTAAGTATTTCAAAAATTCCATTTAATGGACCAATTGCCGGTGTAAAAGTAGGCCGTGTAAATGGTAAATTTATAATCAATCCAACTCCAGAAGAATTAGAAAAGTCAGAATTAGATTTAACTGTAGCTGGAACAAAAGACGCTATTAACATGGTAGAATCAAGTGCCAAACAAGTACCAGAAGACATCATGCTAGAAGCCTTAATGTTTGGTCATAAAGCTGTAAAAGAATTAATAAAATTTGAAGAAAAAATCATCAAAGAAATTGGTGAAGAAAAAATGGAGTATGAAACTCTAACACCAGATGATGAAATGGTAGAAAGAATTACCGCTTTAGCAACAAAAAAAATGGATAAAGCACTACGTATAAAAGATAAACTAAAAAAATATGCTGCAATAGATGAAGTAAAACAAGAAGTAATAGATCTTTATACAAAAGAAAATGAAGAAAGTTTAAAAGAACAAGAACTAAAAGAATTACTTGCTAAAGCAAATATGGTTTTATCAGATATTGAATATCAATTATTTAGAAGCATCGTTGTAAAAGAAAAGAAACGTGCTGATGGTCGTAAGATGGATGAGATAAGACCATTGTCAACTGGTATTGACTTATTACCAAGAACTCATGGTTCAGCTTTATTTACAAGAGGTGAAACACAAGCACTTTCAGTAACAACGCTAGGTGCCTTGGGTGAACATCAAATTATTGATGGTTTAGGCCTAGAAGATCAAAAAAGATTTATGCTACACTATAACTTCCCACAATTCTCAGTAGGAGAAACAGGAAGATATGGTGCACCAGGTAGAAGAGAAATAGGACATGGTGCTTTAGGTGAAAAAGCTTTAGCCCAAGTTATTCCATCAGAAGAAGAATTCCCATATACAATTCGTGTAGTATCAGAAATTCTAGAATCTAATGGTTCATCATCACAAGCATCAATTTGTGCCGGTTGTATGTCTCTAATGGCAGCAGGTGTACCAATTAAAGCCCCAGTTGCTGGTATTGCTATGGGATTAATTACTCATGAAGATGAATACACAATTCTAACGGATATCCAAGGAATGGAAGATCATTTAGGAGATATGGACTTTAAAGTAGCTGGAACAAAAGATGGTATCACAGCTTTACAAATGGATATCAAAATAAAAGGTATAACAGAAGAAATTTTAAAAGAAGCTTTAGCTCAAGCTAAAAAAGCTCGTCTAGAAATCCTAAAAGTAATTGCTAAACAAATAAAAGAGCCAAGAAAAGAAGTATCTAAATATGCTCCAAAGATGGAAACATTTATGATTAATCCAGCCAAGATTAAAGATGTAATTGGTCGTGGTGGCGAAACAATTACTAAGATTATTTGTGAAGCATCAAATGTTACTGAAGTTACAAATGTTAACGCTGTAAAAGTAGACTTAGAAGACGATGGACGTGTTGTAATTTATCATACAGATCGTGACATTATCAATAAGACAAAAGAAATGATTGAAGAAATTGTTCGCGAAGTAGAAGTTGGAAAAATCTATGAAGCAAAAGTAGTGAAAATAGAAGACTTCGGTTGCTTTGTACAATTATGGCCAGGTTGTGAAGGATTAGTTCATATTTCTCAGCTAGCAGCAGATAGAGTAGAAAAAGTAGAAGATGTTGTAAAAGTTGGTGATGAAATAATTGTAAAAGCTCTAGGCCCAGACAAAAAAGGTCGTCAAAACTTCTCTAGAAAAGATGCTCTTCCAAAGAAAACTACTAAGAAAAAGAAAAATGAAGAAGATAAATAAAGTTAAAAAAGTTCAATTTGAACTTTTTTTTCATATACTAGACTAGGTGATTATATGAAAAAGAAAAAAGTACTTCAGGTAATAAGCGTTCTTACTCTTATGTTTTTTAGTTTCTTTTATACAAATAAGTCAATAGAATTAATAAGAGAAAATGATCCAATTATGAAAAAAATAAAGATGACAACTGATAAATATAAAGAAGAATCAACAGACGCTAAAATAATTGGTAATAAAATAATTCCTGGTAAAACAGGAAAAGAAATAGATTATCAAAAAAGTTACACTAAAATGAAACAGTATGGTACTTATAATGAAGTTTTAACAACTTTTAAAGATGTAGAACCAAGTGTTTCAATAAATGATTACTATGACAAATATATAGTTCAAGGAAACAGTGAAAAGAAGAGTGTCGCTTTAGTTTTTAAAACAGACACGACAAACAGTTTACAAGAAATAAAAAGTATCCTAGATGAAAAACAAATACCAGCAACTTTCTTCATAGATGGATTATTACTTGAAAATAATACCAGTCTTTTTGAAACTATGACTAATTACGAATTAGAACTGTTAAGTTATGACAATAAATATGATGAAATATACTTTAATAGTGCTCTAAATTACTTATCATCGCTTACTAAGACCTCTCCCAAATATTGTTACGCTGAGTATGATCAAAAAGAAATAATTGAACTTTGTTCTAAATTAAAACTTCATACAATTATTCCTACTATAAAAATAACAACAAGTCCCTACAAAGATATAAAAAACAAATTATTTAATTCAGCGATAATTTCTCTTCCACTTTCCACTATAACAAAACAAGAGCTACCTGCTATTATTGATTACATTACACAAAAAGGATATACTTTTTTAAGTTTGGAAACACTTCTAAGTGAATCAGATGAAAAGTAAACTAAGTATTTATAATCATCAATAATGGCATTAAACATTTGAATTTATTTGACATTTCAATGATTTTGTGTTATAATCTACCCACTTGAAGAAACGAATACAAAAAAAGAATGTACTAATAATAAGGGGGAAAAATTATGGAAAGAAAAGAAATGTTAAAGAAATTGAATGATTTAAAAAGAAGCCTTGTAGCAGTCTCTTTAGCAGCCACTATGACTTTAGGAGTTAGTGCTTGTTCAAAGAATAGTGAAGAAAAACCTTATGTCTCAGAAAGTCTATCAATGGAAGATTATTTTGAACCACATGCTGATAGTGAAACAGATTGTTTTATGACATATTATATAGATAATGCAGATACAGAAGACTTAGGCGGTAAAACATTTGAAGAATGGGATAAAATTTATAAGGAAGCACGAAGTAGTCTTGAGTCAGATGAAGATATTAAGACAAATAAAGAAGAAGCCTTAAAATATGAAACGATTATGAATAGAGCTTTATATTATATGGGATTATCAGTCTTAAAAGGACAAGTACTTGAAACATTACAAATAAATCCTAATAATGTTGAAAAGATAAGAGTTCACTATGCTTTTGATGAGCGTATGGAATACACAGTAAAAATATATAGTAAAGAACAAGAAAGCCAAAAAAGTGGAAGTAAAAAAGATGGGTATATGGAATATGATATATCACCATCAAAAATCGGAAGAAATATGGTAGAAACTATTGTAGCTGCACAATATGATGACATATCATCTAAACATAAATTAACCGACTACGATAAGGCATATCAAGAAATTTGTGAATTTATGTTATGTAAAGGAACAACTTATACAAGTTATCTTTCAAGTATGCCAAAAATTAAATTTAGTTTAGACTCAAACAAAGTAAAAACATTTAATCAAAAGAATAATGAAGGATTCCAAAAGACTATGCAAAAAGGAGAATAAAACTTTTTAGATAAAATCCTATAAAATAAAAAATCTTAATTATACTACAGTAATATTACTGTAGTTTTTATTTTTTATAATATTATATCCTATAAAATATACTGTTAAAAATTACCGTTCTTTTGATTTTAGATAATCTTTTTAAAATTAATCCTAAAATACACATTTTCTTTGTATATAAAGAAATTCTTGTCTAACAAATTGATTTATAGTATACTTATTAGTAGGGTGAAAGTGTATGTACTTAAAAGAAATAATCGCCACTGGATTTAAATCCTTTGCTGATAAATTAGATATCAAATTAGATGACAAAATAACTTGTATAGTTGGACCAAACGGCTCAGGAAAAAGTAATGTTGTAGATGCTGTACGCTGGGTATTAGGTGAACAATCAGTAAAATCCCTTCGTGGAGAAGGCTCTATGAGTGATGTAATTTTCTCAGGAAGTAAAAGCCGTAATCCACTAAATGTAGCCAGTGTTGAGCTAGTCTTTGATAATACAGATCACTTCATAAATGTTCCATACACTGAAATATCTATTAAAAGAAAAGTTTATCGAACAGGAGAAAATGAATATTATCTTAATGGCGAAAAATGTCGTTTAAAAGATGTAGTTAATTTACTATTAGATACTGGAATGGGAAAAGAATCATTTAATATTATTTCCCAAGGAGAAGTAGAAAAAATATTAAGTAATTCGCCAAGTGACAGACGTATAATATTTGAAGAGGCCGCTGGTATTTTAAAATATAAAAAAAGAAAAGAAGAAGCACTTAGAAAACTTGATAGAACTCACAACAATCTAGATCGTGTTAATGATATTATTTCCGAATTAGAAAATCAAGTAGGACCATTAAAAGAGCAAAGTGAAAAAGCAGTTGAATACCTAGAAAACAAAAAAGGCCTAGATAACTATGAAGTGGCGTTATTATCATATGATATAGAAAATTGTAACCAAAAGCTAGAACAAGCTAAGTCCAAAAAAGAACAAATTGATAAAGAGATAGTAACTATTTCTAATGAAAATTCAAAAACAGACGTCTCTACTTTAGAAGATAATAATAGATTAGAAAAGTTAGAAAAAGAAAAAGCAACTTTAAATAATGAATTATTAAAAGTAACAGAAGAAGTAGAAAAAATAAATTCTGAAAAACTTCTTTTAAAGGAACGCAGTAAAACAAATAAAGAAGAAGATAAAATAAAAGAAGAAATTCGAGCCATTTTAGAAGAAAAAGGGCGCCTTGAAAGAAGTATAAAAGTTATTATAGAAGAACAGGCTAGTTTAAAAGATAATTTGAAAGAGGCTGAAAATAAAAATAATGATTTAGAGAAAAAAATAGAGTCTGAAAAAAATAAGAAAAACTTATTAATATCTAATTACTCAAAATATGATCAAGACATAATTTCACTTAATCATAAAATAAACTCCTTGAAAGTAGAAATAGAGCAATCATCAGATTTACCAAGTAGTATTAGAAATATTTTAAAATCAACTACACTAACAGGTATACATAATACTATTGGTAATATTATTAATACAGAAGATAAGTACACAAAAGCCTTAAATATAGCTATTTCTGCTAATAAAAATTTCATTATAACAACGGATGAAGAAAGTGCTAAAAAAGCCATTAACTACTTAAAAGATAATCATCTAGGGAGAGCTACTTTTTTCCCACTAACTGTCATTAAAGAGCGCCATATAGATATAGAAACTCTAGGTCTAATTAAAAATTCTACTGATTTTATAGCGGTATTGAGTGACGTAATTACCTACAATCAAAAATATAAAAATATTATTGAAAATCAATTCGGTAATATTATTATTTCACCAGACATAGATAGTGCTAATAGATTAAGTCGTTTAATTAAAAATAGGTATAAAATAATCACTTTAGATGGTGATGTCATTAATGTTGGTGGTTCTATGACAGGAGGTTCCATTTCTAAAACAAAAAGCGTTATTATGACCAAACAAGAACTTAAATATGCCCTCGAGAAAGAACAATATTTGAAAGACGAATTAGATAAAATAAAGTCTGAACTTGAGGAAGTAAATAAAAAAATTGCTAACTTAGAAGAACAAAATTACCAAAAAACTAAAGACAAGGTAACTATAGTTGAACAGTATAATGCTAAAGAAAATGAATTAGAAAGATTAAAGCAGGAACTAATAAACGTTAGTAAAGAATGGGAAAGTCTAGATGCAATTAGTAATAATAAAGTTTCCTCAAAAGAACAAGAATTAATAAAATCATTTCATGAAATGAGTTCTCTAAAAGAACAATTATTATTAAAGATTAAGAGTCTAACAAAAGAAATAGATGAGTTAAAGTCAAAAATAGAAGAAGATCAAGCTACATATAAATTAAAAAATTCGACACTAAGAAGTCTTGAAAAAGAGTCACGCGAATTAGAAATAAGTATTAACCGTCTAGATGTTAAAATAGATAACATGTTAAATATTTTAGCAAACGAATATGAACTAACTTTTGAAAAGGCTAAAAGTGATTATAAACTAGATATAGAACCAGATGAAGCTCGTATAAAAGTAAATACATATCGAGCAAATATTAAAAGAATAGGTATGGTTAATCTAGCAGCTATTGAAGAGTATGAAAGAGTAAATACTAGATATAGTTTCTTAACTAATCAAAAAGAAGATTTACTAAAAGCCGAAGAAACATTGCTTGAAATAATGAACGAAATGGATGATGTTATGAAAGAAGAATTTAAATCTACTTTTATGGCTATCCAAATTGAATTCCAAAAAGTATTTAAAGAATTATTTAATGGTGGACAAGCAACTCTAAAATTAACAGATCCATCTGATATGCTAACAACCGGAGTAGAAATCGTTGCATCTCCTCCAGGTAAAAAACTAACAACAATTTCTCTTTTGTCAGGAGGCGAGAAAACTCTAACAGCAATATCTTTACTATTTGCAATACTAAATGTTAGAAGTGTACCATTCTGTTTATTTGATGAAGTAGAAGCAGCCCTAGATGAAGCCAATGTTGCCGGTTTTGGTAACTATTTAAATCATTATCGCGATAAAACCCAATTTTTAATTATTACCCATAAAAAGAAAACTATGGAATATGCTAATACTTTATATGGAATTACCATGCAGGAGTCTGGTGTATCAAAATTAGTTAGTGTTAAATTAGCGGATAGAGAAGAAATAGTATAAAAAAAAGACTAGATGGCACGCATCTCGTCTTTTCCTTTATAAGGATTATTTTTATCTATATGATCAGTAAACATAATACCATTTAAATGATCAAGTTCATGTTGCATCGCAATAGCTAACTCTTCACGGGCTCTAACATGGATTTTTCTTCCTTCTAAATCATAAGCTTCCATTGTAACTCTAGCATATCTTGGTACAATTCCCTCAACTGGTCTATTTACACTAAGACATCCTTCACCAAGCTCAACATATATCTTTTCCATAGAATTACTTATAATCTTTGGATTAATTAAAATGTATGTATCAAATTTTCCTTCTTCAATTTCGTCAACCACAACAAAGTATCGTTTGGCAACCCCTAGTTGGATAGCAGCCATACCCATACCAGGACGTAAATCATACTTTTCAGCAAGTTCATCAATTTGACTATTACGTAAATACTCAATCATTGTATCTATTAAATCTTTATCTTTTTGAGTTAAAGGAAAACTAACTTCTTTGCTAACTAATCTTAATCTTTTATCCTTCTCATCTAGTATGTCCTTAGTCTTTAACATCTACTACCACCTCACACTGCATATATTTTACCAGAAAAAAGCAAAAAAATAAAGTACTAGTTCTCTTTCCAAACAAAAAACGTATAAGAATCCACTTATACGTTTAAATTTATGCCGCCCAGCGTGTACCAATGACAATAACTAATAATATAAATAGAACTAAAATAATAGCGTAAGTTGAGTTGTTATTACCAGAACAAGATGTAGGGTAGTATGGAACTTGATATGATTGGTTAGAACAACAGCCTGAACCTCCACCGTAATAATACATACCTAAAGCCTCCTTTTCTTAATCTATTATAAAATATGTAAATTGACAAAATATGTTAATAAAACTGACCTATAATATATTTAAGTAGAAAAAATCACTTAAAATGTGTTATATTATAATAAACTGGAGTGATATAGAAAGATATGGGTAAAATATTTAAATATTTAGATAAACCATTGTTAATTATTTCAATATTATTATTTGTTTTTGGCCTAATAATGGTCTTTTCGTCGTCTAATGTTATTGCCTATATGTCACACCATGTTAGTGCATATTATTATTTTATAAGACAAGCTTTATTCTTGTTAGCTGGCCTTATCATGTTTTTGATTATGATTAGATTTTCAACTAAGAGTTATGGTGTTATATCCTGGCTATTATTAATTGTATTTTCTATAAGCTTGGTTGTTCTACTAGCTGTTGTAAAGCCTCATAACCAAGCACAAAGTTGGTTTGAATTAGGTCCAATTAATATTCAACCAAGTGAATTCATTAAAGTTATTGTAATTGTCTGGCTATCTTATTTTTATGAAAAACATCAAAAACAATTAAATAAATATAGTACAAGTCTTTTTCCAATATGTGTTTGTGCAGCTATTGCTTTTTTGATTTTCCTACAGCCTGACCTAGGAACGATGATTATTTTTACTTGTATAGTAGCTGCCATATTTTTTGCTGTACCAATTAGTAAAGAAATAAAAGTCAAAACAACGTTTGGTATTATAGGATTAATATTCTTTGTTTTAGTAGCATTTTTAAGTTCCGGCAAGACCCTTCTTCAAGAAAGGCAAAAAGAGCGTTTAGACTTTACAAATCCTTGTGCCAACTTACTAGATTCAGGAAATCAAGTTTGCAACTGTTATATCGCTATAAATAATGGTGGCTTAACTGGTACTGGTTTAGGCAACTCAACTCAAAAGTATTTGTATCTTCCAGAACCATACACTGATTTTATTTACGCTATCATTATCGAAGAATTAGGTTTGATAACGGGTATTATTTTAATTATTGCCTACATTATAATTTTATGCCGTATTTTAATAATTGGTAGAAATAGTCCAACTAATAGAGGAAGTACAATGTGTTATGGCGTTGCTATATATATTTTTCTACATGTAGCTGTTAATTTGATGGGAATATTTGGATTAATACCAATGACTGGAGTACCATTACCATTTATCAGTTATGGAGGAAGTTTTACAATCTGCTTAATTGCTGCTTTAACAATAGTTCAAAGAGTAAGTGTTGAAACAGGACTAGCTAAAGAAGGAGTACATAAGAATGCCTAACATAATGATTCATGAGAAAGTAGCCTATAATATTGCTCAAAAACATAAGAATTTAGATACACCAAATTTTTATTTAGGAGCTCTAGCACCAGATGCCGTTAATTTAAATGGTTTTGCTTCAAAAGAAAAACGTTGGACTTCTCATCTTAGAGATAAAGATTTAAAAGTCTGGAGAAAAAATATTATAGAATTCTATTACAAAGAAAAGAATAATTACCCATCTGATTTCTTAAAAGGATATTTTATACATATTTTAACAGATATTATTTATGATGATTATTTTTACTCATCAGTAACGAAAAGAATAAAAGAAGATGGAAAAAATATAATAGATCCACATCCTATAATGTTAAATTATATGAATGAATATGCTATTGAAAATAAAAATAGTAAAATAACTAAACATATTAAAAACAAATTAATAGAAGCAGCTTATTATGATATCAGAAATATAACAAAAGATAATCTAAAATCTTGGGCTAAAAGTCAACTTGAATATGCCTCTGTATCTAGTAAGCCCAATCCATACATTAACGATGATTTGATTACTAAGTTGACCAATTGTGTACTTGCAGAATATGATAATTATATAAAGGAGTAATAGCATTGCTCTTTTATTTTGACTTATTATTTTAATAGTGCTATAATACAAAGCTAGCAAGGAGAAGATGAAAAATGCCTGAGGTATGTAAAGATCTCAAACCGGAGTTACTTAGAGTTATAAAAACATCATCAAAAATATTTATAACTGGTCATAGTGAACCGGATTTCGATTCCATTGGAGCATCAATTGGAATGCTGGAGTTTTGTAAATCATTTGGTAAGGAAGCATACATAATTATAGATGATGAAGATGCTAATTTAGAACCAGGAGTAAAAAAAATAATAGATGTCAATAAAGCTAGGTATCGTATTATAAAATTAAATGAATTTGTAGATTTAACGAGGGATGATGTCGATTCAGCATTAATAGTAGTTGATGCTAATAAAAAATATCAGGTGTCAGCAACACCATTTCTTGATAGGTTTCAAAATATTGTTATAATAGATCATCATAATCCAGATCAACATACTATTCCAGCAACAGCAAGCTACATAAACCCTAAAGCATCATCAACTTCAGAGTTAGTAGCTAAGTTATTAAACTCTTGTAAAGTAAGATATGATGCCAATGTAGCTAACTATTTACTAGCGGGAATTGAATTGGATACAAACAGATATAAAAAAAACACGACATCTATAACTCACGATACAGCCGAAAAATTAATAATTCGTGGAGCTAATCCAGATTTTGTAAACAAATTATTTTTAACTGAATTTGAAACAGACCGTCGTATCAATAATCTAGTTTATAATGGTACTTTATTTGCTCATTATCAACATTATCAAATAAGTCTTACCCTAAATCGTGAAAAACCAGAAACAATCTATAAGAAAGAGGATTTAGCTAAAGCAGCTGATAAAGCTCAAAAATATCAGACTGATGCCTCATTTGCTATTGGTTTTGTTAAAGATAATTTAGTTTCCATTAGTGCCAGAAGTAAAGGCGATATTGATGTTGGAGACATAATGGAAGAGTTTACTGGTGGAGGGAATACCAGAAGCGCTGCCTGTAAAATACCATCAACGGATATATTATCTATAGAAGAAAGATTAAAAAGTGTTTTAGACGCAAAGTTAAATAATACTGACCAACAAGTAATGCCTGAAAAACAATATGTAAAAGTAAAAGAGTAGAAAAGTTTTGAAATTTCTTTAGAACTTTTCTTTTTTTATAGAATAATAAAGTAGGAGGTGATAAAAATAACATTTCATTATCGATATCGTAAGCAAATAATTATTGCTAGTGCAATATTAATTCTTATTGTAACAACATCAATAGTATATATAAATATTCGACCTAAAGAAAAGCCAAAGATAAAAGAAGAAAAAATTGCACTAAAAAAAGAAAAGAAAGAAACAAAGGAAGAAGCCATTGAAGAATATAAAGTAGATATTAAAGGAGAAGTAATTAATCCAGGTATTTATACTTTAAAAAAATATTCTAGAATAATTGACTGTATAGAATTAGCTGGTGGTTTAACAGAAAACGCCAATACAACAGTTTTAAACCTAAGTAAAAAAATAACAGATGAAATGGTAATTATAGTCTACAGTAATGCCGAAGTAGCAGAATTTAAAAAAACTAAAGAGCTAGAAAAACAAGTACAAGATTCCTGTATTCAAAAGAATGAGGATTCTCTTAAAAATGATGCTTGTATAGATGATGACTCAAGTAATACTAGTTTAATATCAATAAATACCGCAACAGAAGATGAATTATCAAGCCTTTCAGGAATAGGTCCATCAAAAGCAAAACAAATAGTAGAATATAGAACCACAAATGGTCCTTTTAAAACAATTGAAGATATTAAACAAGTACCTGGTATAGGAGATTCAATATTTGCTCAAATTAAGGACTATATTACTATCTAATAAGTTATACTATATTATTATATCAATTACACTTTTGGTAACTATTGTAAATGCCTTAATACCTAGAAAAAGTATCTATAACGAAAATATAACAAAGTTAAAAGCCCAAATAATAACTTCGTCTATAGATGGAGATAAATTAAAACTAACTATAAAAAATAAAGAAAAGTTATTATTAACATACTATTTTAAAAGCCAAACAGAAAAGGACAACTATAGAAAGAAATATCAACTTGGTGACTACATAGAAGTAGAAGGAGAACTATCTTCTCCTAAAAATAATACCACAAACTATCTTTTTAATTATAAATCATATCTCAAACATAAAAATATTTATTATTTAATAAATGCCTCAAACATCAAAAAAATTTCTAGTAATAAGAATCTATATTATATATTAAAAAATATAGTTATTAATTTATCAGAAAAGAGTCCATATTTAAAAACATTTATTCTAGGTGATAAATCAAACATAAGTAGTAAAGTAATGTCTAGTTATCAAGAAAACGGTATAAGTCATTTATTTGCTATATCAGGTATGCACATAACTCTATTATCCTCTATATTTACTAAATTCTTAAAAAAAATAAAAGTATCAGAAACAAATTGTTATTATATTACCTCCATAATATTAATTGTCTATTTAATTTTAGTAGGTTTCTCACCATCTATCTTAAGAGGAGTATTATTTTATTTATTATTTTCTCTAAATAAAATTTATTATTTCTATGTAAAACCAGTAAATATATTTATTGTAATATTATCAATATCACTATTAATAAATTACAATTATATATTTGACGTTGGTTTTTGGTATTCTTTTTTAATCAGTCTATCTTTAATAGTAACAAGTAAATATATAACTAGTAATAATTAT
>ULWY01082946.1_pt1 | contig 27898 bp, 16 predicted proteins | sample 1960761 | NCBI WGS metagenome assembly ULWY01 (sample SAMEA4835824, study PRJEB28245) | human gut metagenome | biome: gut microbiome; material: fecal sample | place: Denmark | collected 2008 | reverse complement strand
CTGTTACAGCTCCAGTTGGAACAAGTGTTGATTTCCGAGCTTCTAAAATTGGTTATATAACTAACACTGGAACTGGTACGATTAATTCTACTGGTGAACATAGTGTTACTATTGTACTTGAAGAGGTTCCGCCTGAACCTACTACTAAACAATATTATATCCATGCTGTAACTGAGGAATCTGTTAATATCACAACAGGTGTTCATGGTTATTTATGGAATAATAATAGTTGGGTTGAACAAACTTTACAAGGTGGAGCAATGGGATTTGCTTATACTGGTGAACCCGGAACTTCTATTCGTGTTAAGTTTACTGCTACCGGATACAACGATGCTGAAAAAGATATTGTTTTAGAAGATGGTAGTACAGAACCGATTGATATTAAAGTCGTAATGACAGAGGAAACTCCTCCTCAACCTACAACTAAGGAATATTTTGTATTAGCTGTTACTGAAAAGAACGCACCAGTTGAAACAGTTACTGCTGCTTCTGTATTAGTTGATGGTGAATGGATGCCTCAAGATTTACGAACTGTTGTAATAAGTATTGGATTTGACTATGCTGCTATACCGGGAACTGTTATTAAAGTCAAATTTGTTGCTACTGGATTTATTACTGAAGAAATTGATGTTACTCTTCAAACTGAAAGTGATGAATCTCGAATCGTACCTGTTACTCTTCGTTTTGAGGACGGTATTGATTATATGCAAATCGAAGGTGATGGTGTTAAACATCCTATATTTAGGGTTGGTGATGTCGAATCTAATTAACGGTTCAATAATATGAAAAAATCAGTAATTCGTAAAGTATTTTGTGCCTTAAACTGGCCTCCAAAAACTGGTGCTTTTCAAAAGTTAATTACGTTTGTAGTTGAAGGTTTAGCCACTAAGGCTGAATCTTCAACTGTTCAAGAATTACAAACAAAAGTAGAAACTCTTGAAGGTACTGTTGATACATTACAAGAAACTGTTACTACTTTAAGTGGTAAAGTAAGTACATTAGAGAGTAATTATACTTCTTTGGAAGGTCGTGTAACTGCTCTTGAAACACCGCAAGGTTAATATTAATCTACAACTATGGCACAACTTAATCTTCTTGAACGAGCTACGGAAGCTGTCGTAATGCTTAATGGTAATCGTCGGCAGGTTCTTGATATGTGGCTTAATGGTAAAAAAGTTTGGCCAATAGATGAACCTGTTGTAGAATTAGCTGTTAATAAAACTCTTGTTATTCTAAATGAAGATAATAATTATCATGATACCATAACTGTTTTCGCAAGTGATACAGCTGAATGGGAATTTGGTAATTAGTTTGTTATTATAGTTAATCAACCAAAAAAAAACAAATGGCAACTATTCCGAGTTATTTATCATGGGTTCCTAAAACTGGTACTGGAAATGCACAGATTAAGATTAATTCTGTGAATCCTTATACTGGTCGTGCAGATAGAAGCACTAAAATTTCCGGTAAGATTGTTGGAAAGACTAACGCAGTTACAGTCACGGTTCTTGAAAAGGCTGCTGACGAATTTATTACTCCCGATGGTTTAACTATTAATGTTGCTAAAGGTGGTGAAACAATTCATGTAACTGGTAAGTCTAACTCGAAACTTCTTACATTTACATGGAAAACTAACTTCGGTATTGCAAATGTAACATCATTTAAGGTTAATGGTAGTACAACTGCTACGTCTGGTACTGCTATTACTGGTGACCCCGGTGCTACTGGAGAATATACTTATGATGTTACTGTTGTTGTACCGAAGAATGAAACTATTAAAGCTCGTTCTGCAACTCTTGAAATCAAGGGTGAAGGTGCGAGTGTTGTTAAAACTATTACTATTACTCAGGCTCTTGGTGACAGCTATCTGTATCTCAATTCGCAGGGTACAACTACTGCAACTGTTACTATTCCGAAGGGTGGTGGTGAGCAGACTCTGAGGGTTCTGTCTAATGACGAATGGACATTCGAACCTGCTGAATAAATTAATTAATCATTTATGAGTGTTATCACTAATAAATGGAATGACGGGAGTGGAGATTCAATTAATATTGAATCTCCCTCTTTTCAAGGAAATCAGACTGTTAAAATTTCATCACCTGTTCAAAAGGGTACTTCTAAAAGAAGTATGAAGTTTATTGGAAAGTGTAAAAAAGATTCCAGTAAACAAGTTATTCTTACTGTTGAACAAGAAGCATCTACTTATACATATGATTTAACGTTAAATAGTGATAATACTGAAATTGCCGCAAAAGGTGGAACTGCAAATATTACAGCTGTACTTAAAACATATCGTAATGGTAATTTAGTTAGTACAGATAATGTTACACCAGTTCTATCAGGAAGTGCTACTGGATTTTCTATATCTGGTACTAAGGTTACTGCAAACAATCGAACTACAACTGTTGGTAGTAGGAGAAGTATTGTTGTAACTGGTAAATATTCAAATACATTTGATGGTCAAACAGTATCATCAACTATTACTATTTATCAAGAAGCCAATGAGGCTTCTTATGGTGCTTTAACAGGTGGTTCTGTTTTAGCATCTGATATTCCTGCAAGTGGTGGAACTTCTTCGACCAGTATTTCTAATATGTCGCAAACAATTAGTTATACATCTGGTTCGACTCGTGCTGGTACAGTTACTTATTCAAAAACAGATGAGATTACGGTTTCTTCTCTTGGAACCATAGTTAAGGCAAGAACTAAGGTTGGACAAGTTACTGTAACTTATACTGGTGAAGGTGGTGCAACTGCCAATAAAACTGTTGATATTTATCAAGCTGAAAATAAAGTAACTAATAGTAATTACAATCCACGAATTACTGCGTATGGAACTCCTACTATAAGTATCGGTAGTGGTTTAACAGCAGCTGGTGGTTCTGCAACTGTAAGTGCTTCTGTTACTAATACTGAAACTTATAATGCTTTGTATAGTTCGGGTGCTATTGGCCCGGATCAAACACGAAGCGTTGATGGTAGTGTATCACTTTCTAGGGTTGTTAATGTTAATAGTAGATTCAGTTTAATTGAAAATACGATTATTCATAGTAATATGAAAACCTATGAAACTACTGATATTGTTACTATAAAAGCTGTAAATAACGGAGATAGTTCTAAGTCGGCTACTGCTTCTAAGAGTATAACAAACAGTAAAACTGTTAAATCTATTTCTGGTGGTGTTTATAGATATGGTTATGTAACATCCGGTCCAATTACGAATGCTACGATTCCTGCAAGTGGTGGTTCTGCTACTGCTAAAGCTGGAAATGGTACTCAAAATTGGACCAAGTCTGCTACTATTACTACTTATCAATATGATTCTGGTTCTACAAAAGATGTTACAACTGAAAATGCTTCAAGTGGAACAAATAATGTTTCACCGAGTATTGCTTCTATTGAAGCTACTGCATCTTCAAAAGGAACCACTGTTTCTTCTCAAACTACTATAAAGAGTCAACCTGTTATTTGGTCGGCTAATGGTGAATCTGCGGGTGCAACAATGTATATTTACCAAGAAGCTAACAAGATTGAATCCTATAATTACGGTAGTTGGAATATTGCTATTTCGGCAAATCCTACAATTATTGCTGCATCAGGTGGAACTTCTACTATTACAGCAAGTTGTACGAGAACTAAAACTCCTATTTATACATCAGGTTCAACTGGAACAATAAGAACTGAAAGTGCAACTCCTACATTAGCTTTAATAACTAATCCGGGAGGTTTTACATTAAGTGGTAATAAATTAACAGCAGCTAATAATCCTATTGGTGCAAAAACTGCTACTGTAACTGCAAGTTATTCTGGTGCTACTTCAAAGTCTGTAAGTGTGTCACAAGCAGCTGGGCCTGATGGTATTGGTTATATGCAAATAGAAGGTGATGGTGTTGACCACTATATTTTCCAAGTTGGTCGTACACCAAATACTCGTTCTAATGATGTTCAAACTTTATCAGAAGAGCCTGTTGAAGTTGCAACAGAAACTAAATCTGAAAGTTTGTTTGCTAAAATTAAACGTATTATTACTAATCTTAATTAATCAAATATGACACTTGCTCAAATCAAAGCATTATTCAAAACTGGTGCTATTCCGACTCAAAGTGATTTTGAAAGTCTTATAGATAAAATCCCTAATAACGAAGGGGAGGGACAAAACTGTTAATGTAGAGACTCCTAATAAACCTTTTATTAATGGATTCAGAACTATTGTTGATAGAGATGAAGGTTGGACTTATTATATATTTCTTGCTTTATATGATGAATCTGGAGGTAGTGGTTTTGAATCAGCATATAAATATCCTGCACTTATTTTAAGAATGCAATGTGAACTTGGTAATAGTCCAAATAGAGGAAATTATATTCAATATGCTTTTGGAGATTGGTCTGAAAGTTTATGGAATCAAGATGGAAACGATTGGAATGATACTGAGGCATTGACTGACTTAAAATATTATAATTATACATTTATAGATACTGAACATCATACTTATCGTAAAAATGTTTTTGATAATAATGAGGGTATGTATCGAAACTATATATTTGAAACAGATAGATTAATGCACTCAAATGGTGTATTTAATATACCTTATCAAATTACTGAAGTTAGAACTTCAAATGGTGACGATATGGTTACTCATTCATATATCTATCGAATTACTGAAAATGTAAATTTCGAAGATATTCAAAGACGATGGGATATTATTAAAGTAAACAAAGGCCCAACTAAAGAAGATATTGATGATGGTTTCTTACAACTGTTTTATTACGCATTACAATAAGAATATGGTATAGTTATAATTGTGATTATATCGTATTCAAATAATTACAATTAAATTATGGCAACAAAAGCTCAGCTTAAACAATATTTTGAAACAGGTAAAATACCTACACAAGCTCAATTTGGTGAGCTTATAGATTCTATATTTAATATTATTGGTTCACCTGATGGTAGTTTGAATATAAATAGTGATGAAAATAACATTAAACTTTCTATAAAGAATTATAGAAGTTTACATGGTGTATATATGTCTCAATTATCTGTTAGTCTTCATTTATTTTTTAATAATGATATTGAGAATGGTACAAAACCAGTTCCAGTATTTATCATATTTAGTACTGTAAATAATTTAACTAATTCTGCAAATGCTAATATTAAGTATGCTGTTCCGAATGTCACCTTACTTAAAAGTATGACAGATGATAATTTGGATTATCTCACTGCAAGTTTGGATGTTATCATTCAAAGATTTACTGCTCTTAAGATTACATATTATGATTTAGTACCTAAAGAAAAAGAAGTAAAGAAACCTTCCATTGTAACAATTATATTTACTGATTATGATTATACCACTTATGTATATAATTGCATTATGGGTATAGGGAATATTGATTCTATAGTACCAATTTGTATTCATAGTCTTGCTAAATTAATAGATGTTGAAGATAATAATTATTCAGGTTCTATGGGTATTTTACAAAGAACTGTTTATAATAATACGACAGTAAAATCTGAATGGGAAAAGATAATGAAGTTACAAGGTTATGAAGATGGTTTAATTATTGATGATAGCGGAGTTGCTGAAAATTTTATGGATACTATATTCGTTAATTGTTATAGACAAATTCAATTAAAATAAAATCATGATTAAAGTCTATTGTAAATTCCTACCGTTCAAAGGGTATTTATGTATGACGATATTATGGTGGTTAATTATACGAACTGAATACAAAGATAAAATTACTGAAACTGTTGAACGACATGAAACCGTTCATAGTTATCAACAAATTACTCTTTTTATCACAAGTTTGTTGGTTAGTATTATATTAAGTCTTACTACAAGTTATTCTTGGTGGGCTTTGCTTGCTACTCCAATATTTCCTTTATTAGCTTATGTTATTAGTTGGATAATTGAAATTATATTACCTCCTTATAATCGAGCTTATAAAGATATTTGTTTTGAAGGTGAAGCAAGAACTTTAGAATCTGATAAAGATTTTAGAAAGAAATTGTTTCCTTTTAGTTTCTTAAAATATATTCCAAATAAGAAATACGGTGGTCGATGAAATTGATAAATGGTAAATGGAACAACTCGTAGGACATTTCGTTGAGTTATTTAGTACTCATTTTGATTTATCATTTATGCTTTGTGTGAATGTTTTAACATACATACTTATTAAAGCAATAGATGATATTAATGGTGATAAATCTGTTGGTACATGGACTAAACGACTGGTTATGCTAATTAGTTGTTTTGCTATTGCCGCAGGATATGTAGCAGGTGGATATGAGAATACTACAATTCTTATTAATTCTGCTATTCTTGCACCAGTTGCTTGGAGTTGGATATTCAAACCTATTCTAAAAAAGATTGGTGCTGATTATAAACAAAATCATTAATTAATTAAGATGATTACTACTATGGCATGTGGTGGAAAGAAAGGTGGTAAAAAGACCACTGGTAAGAAAGTAAAGAAATAAATTGTTAGTAATATAACAATTTATATTGTTAAAGATTGAATTGAAATGGTGAGAGGTGTTACTAATGTAGCACCTCTTTTTTATAGTGAATATGGTGGGAAATCGACTATTTTAACGTATATTTGTTAGTAACCCAATATAATATACCTATTAATATTAATCCTCTTATACGCCTATCTATGTTCGATTATACAGCTATTATAGTAGCTATAATAACATCCATAAGTACGATTACTGGTATTTATCTAAAAGAATGGTTATTTCCTAAACGTAAAGAACAAAAACTTACTATTGAAAAAAGTAATTGTTATATAGAACTTGATAAGATATGTGCTTCTATTCGAGATACTATTCACGCTAATGCTGTTTATATTGCTTATTTTCATAATGGCGGTCATTTCATTAATGGTGTAGAAATGGATAAATACACTGTTGTTGGTGAAGATTATGATTGTTGTATAGTATCTTATAAGAAATCTTTTAAGGATGTTCTTGTTAATAATTTTCCTTATTTATTTCATAATCTTCTTGTTAGAAATCGTCATTATTGTAATGATGTTAGTAAATATAAGTTTCAAGATAGATGTTATAAAGATGAACTTGAAAGTAGAGGTATGAAGTCTGCTTATACTTTTCTTATTAAAGACCCTATTAAAGAAACACCTATTGGTTTTATTTCTCTTGAATATAATATCGTAGAAGGATTTAATCCTGATGATGAAAAATATATTTGGAAAAAACAAAATACTATTGCTAATCTTTTGAATCTAAATAAGTAAGATATGGGAACACTTAATCAATATGCAGCTCGTATTGCAAACATGGTTAATCAACCTAATAATCACGAACTTAAAGAACGTGTTAAGGATATGATTAAAACTATGTTTGCAAATCGTATTCGACAAAGCGTTGAGAAAAATGGAATAGATGATATTCTTAAACTTACTTTTATTGCTCCTGTTGAAGAGTTGAAATATAGTGATATTCTTCCTACTGAATATCGAGTTACTAATAAAATTAGATTGTTAGGAACAAAGTACAAAGTTCCTACACCCGTGCGCATACAAAATGATGCGCCTTTTGCGTTTGTAGGTGATACTGTTGGTAATGGATATATGTATGAGAGTTCTATTACATCTCTTAAACTACGTCAAAGTGGGCGTCCAACCCACTTTCCCACCGGGTATCCACGAGCTTATATTATATTAAACGGTCATATAATTATTGCTGAAAAAGTTGGTACAAAAGATATTGATGATAGACGACCAATTAATGAAGTAATGATTACAGGTATATTTGAAAATCCTGATGAAGTTCTTTCGTTCTTTAAAAATGAAGATGGTCAAGATGTTGAATTACCTTTACCTAATGATATGCTTGAAAGTATAATTCAAGAAATACTTAAAACTGAATTTGGTATTTATCCTCAAGATTTGGATATTAAAACAAATAATAATAATCCTACTATTGCTCAACGTGGTAATGGTCAAGATTAACATCATGTTTCTATCATTATGGTTGATAACGAATATTATTGGAGAGATTTCGTTAAAGAAGTTCAAATACAACTTAATTCTTTAATTAAACAATTACATCTTGCTTATGAACGACGCAATGATTGTATTTATAATATCAAAGATAATCTTGCTAAATATCAAGAAGTTGGTGTTGATGTTTCAGTAGTATTCGATATTGATAATCGTAGTAAGATTTATTTTAATAAGAAACAAGATACTCTACTTGGTACTAAACTAATGAGTTATATTCGTAGTTATAATTATTTAGTTTATGAACGTCTTGATAAACTTGATGATGATATAGAAACTCTTGCTGCTCTTAAAGAATTACCTTCTGAAATGTATACTTATATGCAAGATGAAGTTAATAATGAGATAGCTAATTTACTATGTAAAGGTAATAATTATTCTTTTGGTAGTTCCGTAGGTTATGTTTATGTTTACTATAAAAAAACAATGCCCGGTGATGTATGTAGTGTTGTCGATTGGGGTGCTACAAAAGACTTAAAAAAGAAATTATTAGAACAAGGTATTAATATACGAACTGTTGATAATCCAAATGGTATTCCTTATTTCATATATTATGATTATGATTGGTGTATAAAAGCTGTATATCATAAAGTTAAAGGTCGAATACCACAAAGTGTCTATTATAAATTCAAATTTGGTCACACAAGTAGTGCTTATGAAAATGGTGAAAAAACTATTGACAGAACACCTTTTGCAATGAAAGGTAAAACTGTTGATGAAATTGCAACAAATCGAAGACTTAATTGTTTCAATAAAATTCTTGCAATTTGTTTTAATCATCCTGACGAAGCTATTAAACTATATCGAAATAATCTTCCTAAACAAAATAATGCTTTATGATTGATAATAATATATTTATTAGTAGTGCTACATTAATTCCAGATATGTATAACGATTATAATATACAAAGTGATGACTTTGTAAGTCGTTTTCCTATTTGGGTTGCAAATGCTTTGGAAGAACTTAAATTTATTCAAGCTTATGTTAATGTAGAAAAAGATATTGAATTTGACGACCATCGTTGTCAATTACCGTGGGATTTTCGTGGTATAATTGACGTCATTATAAATAACAAAAAAGCTGTTCTTAAAAATTCAGCTGAATTTAACAAAGATACTATTACTGAAAAAGTAATAACTATTCCGACATATACTCCTTATCCCAGTATTCCAAATGCAGATATAACAAGTCCCGGTGATAAAAATAATAGTTTTAATCATGCTCCTGTTGATAAAGAACAACCTTATTATTACATTAGTAATAACTGGATTCATACTAACGTTGATTATGGAACTATTCATTTAAGATATAGAGCTTTGCCTGTTGTTTATGACAGTATTATAAATATGGATGTTCCTCTTATTTATAATAACGGCCCTCTTAAAAAATATCTTAAACTTTATGTTCTTAAACAAATGTTATTAAGAGGTTATAAACATCCGGTTGTAAGTCTTACAACAAACAATCCTTATACAAATCCTGCGATAGAACTCGACAGAATGAAAATACAAGTTCGAGTTTCTTGTAACAAATTTAGTAACGACCGTCGAGAGAATATTGCTACTATTCTTCGTACATTAGAATAATAGAAATTATGAAAGTTTTAGGTCTTGATTTAGATAATTCACCTCATATTGCACAAAATAAATCTTTGCGATATGCTAAAAATATAACTATTGATAACAAAGGTCAAAGTTATTTTAATGAAAGAGGATTTGATTTCATAGGTGAATTAGATGATATTCTTGAAAATCATCCGACAAATCGACATATCATTCCTTATATTTATAGTAATGCCGATAATCATAAATATAATATTATAGGTACAATTCCAACTAATGTTGGTGTTGTACTTTTTTGCGTTGTAGAACATTGGAACAATGTAGATAAATCTGATTTACAAACTAACGACGCTATTATATATCTTAATCTCGATGATAATAATCCAACTGTAAAACGTTGTCTTTATAGTACATCCGGTGCATTTGGATTCAGTATTGATAGACCAATTCATGGAGATTATATATATAACTATAAAGAAAATTTGATTGTTACATTTACTGAGGGAACTGATGAATCAGCAAATGAAACAAGAATTATTAATCTGACTGACCCGTTTTATGATGGTAACAATGGAGATGATACTGCGATAGGATATGACATCAGTGTTGATGAAGTTGATTCGTTTAATCTTATTCCAAATGTTACTTATCCTGAACTTCAATTAGAAGTTAAAGACGGTGGTAATCTTAAAACTGGTGCTTATCAAATAGCAATTAAATATCGTCTTGATGATGGTACTTATACAAACTATTCTCCTTTGAGTACATCACTTATTGTTTGTGGTAATTACGAAGAAGATTATGTGTTAGGTATCGAAATCAATAAAAATATTACCATTAGTTTTAGAAATAGTGGTATTAAATATAAACATTGTAGATTTGCTATTGTTTATATTACTGACGAAGCTCAATTATCATATGAAACTGATGACATTTCAATTAGTGGTGTAAGTACTACTCATATTGTAAGTGATGTTTCATATTTATCTACTATAAGTCTTGATGATATTTTTATTAAAAATATATCATATATTCGAGATAACACTCTTGTTAATTTCAATAATAGACTTATTAGAGGTAATGTAAAAACTCTTGATTATAGCAAACTTGATAGTGAACTTAAAGAATTTACAGAGAACAATCTCGATGTTCAATTAAGTTGGAATCCGAGTTCTTCTTATATTAATAGTACTCGACGTTATTTCAAAAGTGGTGAAGTTTATGTTCTTTATGCTGGATATTATGATTATAAAGGTGACCTTGTAAATATACATCATATTCCTTGGAAAGCTAATAATTATGATATTGAAGCATACCCCGTAGGTTCTACTAATCGAAATGCTCATAAAATTCCTTATAAATCTGAAAATATTAGTAAGATTATAAGTCCGGATTGGAAGAGTTTACCTAATATTGATGCTACTGAACAAGTAGATGAAATTGCTAAAACTGGAGTTGGTAGTGAGAATCCTACAATAGCTCGTAATCGTTATTTCACTTTATACGGAGTTTCAACTAAATACACAACTGTTAAAACGAAAGGTCGTTCTTTAACAAAAGGTAAACTGAAATTACCAAGTCTTCCGTTACCATATATAACTGAAGATTCTGAAGGTGGAGTTAATCCTTCTGATTATCAAGTTGTAGTATTGGAGATAACAAGTAAGAGTACATCGAGCCAGTTAATTGGTGTTGAATGTAATCCTACATTTGGTGGAAATAATGTGATACCTGCTGATATAAATTTAACTACAAAAGTTTATGATGCTACATCGGTAGTTAAACAGATTGATTCAGAAGAATCTGAAGTTGAAACTGGGTATTATAAAGTTTCTGAATCTAATCTTTTAGCATCTGATAGTAAACCTACATTTATTGGTAATACAATTAATACCACAACTAATTTCGTAATTAATCTTGATGCAAAAGAAACTAAATATATTTTAATTGAAGCTCGATTAAGTTATAAAGTTAATGGTTCAACTGCTCCGACATTTAATTGGTTAACTCAATTCTATCCTACGTCTTCTGAATGGAATCCTACTTATACATTAAGTCCTAATATTAATATCAAAGCTAATCTTGCTGGTAAAACAGATTTAATGAATAAATATATTAGTTCAATAGTTTATTTCTTTGTTGAACATAATATTAATAATTCTCGAATTGTTACACAAGGTTTCGCAATGCGAGATACTGAAACTAACAATTTCGGTAAGAGTCAAACTTATAAGAATCCTTTTGGTGGAGATAACGCAAGATTTTATACATTTGAATATCTCTACAATAAGATAAATAGTATTAGAGGTAAACTTAAACCTCTATACTTTGAAACTGATGTTCTCAAATTTGTTAAAAATGAAGAACTTGATGATGATATAAAAGTATTTCCAGCTAAATGGAAAAATAAAGATTTTGATGGACTTGGTACAAATCCTAATGAATCTGGAACTCGATTCTTAGATGCTGACATCAATAGTCTTACTATTGATACTTCTCGTGCAACTAAAGATGTTTCACTTGAATATATCAATACTAATATTAGTTCTCAAAACAATATTGCTGGCGATAGTTATTATCGTATTGAAAAAGGTTTTGATGGATTTAATAAAGGTACAGATAATGAAGAATGGGCGAGAGGATATATTGCCGATTTAATTAATAATTCTGAAACACTTTATTCTGATGTTAATAATCAGAAACTTCAAATTGCATCTAATGTAATTAATATTAAAGGTTCTTCTGAAGTAATAACTTCTTTAGTTGGTGATACATTTATTGGATATATAACACTTCGAGCTACTGCTCCATCATCTGATTATCGTTATGGTGATGCTCAAGCAAAAGACTTAGACAGCAATGCTACTGTTTATCGTTGGATATTTACTGTTCCTCTTGAAAGTAAATTCAATATTCTTGCTCGATTCAGTGTTAATAACGTAGATAAATCTTTTAAATATCACGATAAACGTGGTAATGAATTACGCGAATTTTATCAATTAAGTTATCAAATTGATAATTTCATAAATAGTAGTGTTGGTAAAGGTTATTCTCCTATTTATAATGAGAATGGTATTGAAACATTTACTTATTTTGAAGAAATTCCCGGAACTCAAGACCATCCTTATCGTATAATTCGTAGTCAATTACAGAGTGCTGAAAATGCTAATCTTAATTGGCGATTATTTAGAAGTGATGATTATAAAGATATGCCTTTCAATCGAGGTGAAATTATTGCATTAAAAACTGACAATAAAAATCTTTATATTCAACAGACATACGGTCTACACTTATTACACTTTCGTGATACACTTTCTAATACTGATGAAGGTACTTCGTATTTAGGTACAGCTGATATATTTAATATGGAACCCCAAGAGGTTACATATAGTCCCAGTGGTTATATAGGTTGTCAAAGTTATTTTGATACTCACGTTAATGTTATTGGTTATTTTGTTATTGATGCAGTTCATAGACGTATCTTCAATATCAATGGAAATAAAGTAAGTAATATGACTGCTCTTAATGCTCTTAAATGGTTTGACAGTAATCTTGTAAAAGATATAGTTAATCCGTTTAAAAATAATGGTAGAATTTGGGCATTTAATGAAAATACTAATATCTTATATTTAGTCCAAAATGTTAATAACAAACAATTCACAATTAGTTTTAGTCCTATTGCTAATGCTTGGATTTCATTTCATGATTATAATCCTATCGTAGGTATTACCAATCGAAATGGATTATTCTGGTTTGATAAACATGGTATTTATGCAATATCTAAAAATAATTATGGTAGATTCTTAAAAGATGATAATGGTAATCAACTTATTAAAGAATCATATATTAAATTTATTCTTAATGATAATAATAGTTATAATAAGTTATTAAATAATATTGCTTGGAAAGATAGAGTTGATATTGTTAATAATTTGTTACCTACTGTTAATGAATTTTATAAAACTATTAATGAGATATTGGTTCATAATGATGACCAATGTACTGGTTATAGAATTGTTAAATTTAATAATAAATGGTATAATGGTACAACTGGTGTTAATAAAGTAAATCTTTGGAGATTTAACAATGTTAATGATATACACAAACAAATACCTTTTATGGTTACTGATTTAGTTGTAGATGAATCCGCACTAAAACGTAAAGCTAAATGGTATGATATTAATAAGTTCATTTGTCAATATGTTTATTGTATAATGAAGTTTAATAATAGTGATAATAACAGGCTTTGGGAACTTATTGATGTTAATCCTGAATGGATTCTTGATAATCGTAATAATCAAAGGTAATTTGTAACAACTTGTGCGGCTCGGCCTTCGGCCTCGCTCCCCGGTGGGGCAGGAGGTTGCACGCCCACTTGTCGTGTTACTCAAACTTTTAATAGTATGTCTAATCGTAAAGTTAATCCTGATAGTCTTCGTCAAGTTACTCGTTATATTAATGAGTATTCTCAACATATTTGGGATAACGAATTGACTGGTGATAAAGAATTTGTTCGTGTTAAAGAAAATAATAAACTTAAAACTGTTCGTTCACGTTCAAAAGATGGTAAATATTATTATCCTTATCCCTCGTATGAAGGTGGTGATGATACTATTGGCCCCGGTTTTAAGTTAAATGATACTTCTGATTTTACTAAATCTGTTAAAGCAAAAGGTAAAGCAACAAGAAAACAAATTGATGCTGAATTGAATCGTCGTATGGCAAAAGCCTACAATGATGTTCGTGATATTTATTCTGAGAAATATGGTATTGATGATTTCAATACTTTACCTCAGCCTATTGTTAATCTTATGTCTAATCTTGCATATCGAGTAGGTCGAACTGGTTTTAGACAATATAAGAAATTGTTAAAAGGTGCTAATGAACGTAATACAGATAGTATTATTAAAGAATATACTACTGGTAATAAAAGAAGAGATAAATCTGAATTAGAAATATTTAAGACTAATAGTTCTAATGATTATGATATGATTAGAAATAAATTATTTTCTAATTTTAATACTGATGATAATCCTGATAATTATGTTGAAGATATGAGTAAAACTAATCGTAAAAAATATAATTTCGGTGGTATTCGTTCTACACATAACGCTACCGCTGATTATTTAGGAATGGCTCGTAATTCCGGTAATAGTTTTTTCGGTAATGTCATGATTGATTTATTTTATAATGATGGAAAGAATAATGATACTGGAATCCCGGTTAAGAATTATGTAGATAAGTTAACTGCTAACGATAAACTTATTTATGCAAATATGCAGAACAAAATCAATAATGAAATTCTTACTGCTCGTGGAGTTGCTCGTTGTGGTGGTCTTGTAAGACGTAAGCGAAAAGATTTCGGTGGCGTTATGTCTGGTAATGTTTATCGAAGTATTGTCGCTGGTAAAAACAATCGAGATTATTTTGATGGAGAAGGTGTTGGTCTAAAAACTAAATATTTAGATGATGCTTATGCTGAAGGTGATATTGATTTGAATGCACAAGGTATTGCAAAAGCAAATCAGTTGATGGCTCGTGATTCAGCAATTTATGCTAATATACAAAATAAGATTAATAATGAAGTTCTAACTTCTCGTGGTATTACTGCTAAATTCGGTGGACTTGTTGGAACTCCTCGTAGGAAATTTTATTGGGGTGGAACAAGTATTAATGACCCCGGTAGTGTTCAATGGGGTACACGAGTTCAAGCCAGTGATATTGATGAATCTAAATATAGTGCTGATGGCGAAGGTATCATAGGTGGTAGCGCTTTAAGTGGAGCTGGAACTGGATTAAAAATTGGAGCTGCTGTTGGTGGAACTACGGCGCTTGCTACTGGTGCAGCTGCTGGTTCTTGGCTCGGCCCTATCGGTGCTGGTATCGGTGCAGTAATTGGTGCCATCTTTGGTCTGTTTAGTGGACGTAGGAAAAAGCGTCGAGAAGAACGTCGTCGTCGAGAACTTTTAGCTAAACAAGCTGAAATGGAACGTCAGCAAATTTTGGGTAATATGCAAGATAAAGTTGAAAATGATGTTGCAACTATTCGACAAAGTAATCTTGGTAATTACTCTGAAGGTACAGGATTTTATGCCAAATTAGGTGGAATGATTGGTCGTAGAAAGTTAAACACCGGCGGCCAAGTAGTTCCTAATTCATCTAATAGTGTTGTTGCTTATGGTCAAACGCATGAACAATATAATCCTGCTACTGGTGAAACTGGAATTATATATGGAGATTCGGAAATTGAAGGCGGCGGCGCTAAAAATGGTCGAATGTATGCTGGTGAAGTTGTTCGTGAAACTCCTGAAGGTGGTCAAGTATTCAGTGATACGATTAAAGTTCCCGGAACAAATCGTACTTTCGCTGATTACGCAAAGAAACTTACTGATATGAAAGGTAAAAAAGAAGCTCAAGTTATTCAACTTGCTGATGGAGTTATATTATCTTTGTCTGCATTAGATAAGAGTAAAACTAACAAATTACAAACTGGAACAAATGTTCGTAATATTGAAAAGTTAGTTTATAGAATGAATAAAGCTCGTGGTGAATCTGAAGCTATTGATGCTAAAACAGAAGATTTATTTGAAGCTCAAGAACTTTATGCTACTGCTTTAGGACTTCGTAATGATGCTCCGATTATGCGTTGTGGTGGAATGGTAAGAAAGAAAAGACCTTTTGGTGGATATACTTCACCTTATAGTCTTACAGGAGTTTCAGCTCCTAAACTTACTACTTTACCGCCGATTCAAACTACTGCAAGTGCTGGCGGTGGTTCTGCATTTAAGTTCGGATTTAATGAATTTGGACTTGGTATGAATCTTGCAAGTTCACTGTTTGGAATTGTAGGTAACGCTCTTAATACTCGTGCTAATCGAAAGGCTATTGAATTTGAATCTACACTTCATGTTCCGAAAGGTAATAAAGTAGATGCTGTTCAATATAGTACAGATTATGATATAAGTGAGGAATTACAAGAACTTGGTACACAAGAACGTAGAGCTGCTCGATATATTACTGATAACACAAGTAATGTTCAAACTGCTCGAAATAGTGTAGCAAATCTTGCAATTAATGCTCAACTTGCTCGAAATAAACTGTATGGAGCTAAGAAAGATTATCAACGTCAAAGATATGATTTGAATAGGCAAGAACGAGTTAATGCTCGAAATGCTAATAGTCAAATTATGTATCAAGACGCTATTAATGAATATAACAAAGCTGTCGGCTTGAATCAACAGTTAATGGCAGTCAGAACGCAAGGATTACAAGGAATGTTACAAGGAGTTGAAGGTCTTGCCGGAGCAGTTAATAATTACGCAAGTGCCCGCTTATACGAGAAATTATGGCCTCGTGGAGTAACTAATCACATGAGAAGTGGTTTTGCTTGTGGTGGTCTTGCAAGACGTAAAAGAGCTTAATATGATGCGTGATATATCGGATTATTCTTTTATAGGATAGTCCGATATTCACGATTTTTTGTATATTTGTAATGATACAAATAGTGGTACAAACACGCGCGACAAGTGGGCGTGCAACCTTCTGCCCCACTGGGGAGCGGAGCCGCTGGGCGAAGCCCAGCAGGCGGAGCCATACGAGTTACAACTAATTTACAAACTAATCATTATAAAATTATGGCAGAAATTGCAATAGGTCGATACGATACTAATACATTAAAAACTCCACAATTACAAGATTATGGAAGTGTATATGCTGCTGTTGGAAATGCTTTGAACCAAAAGTATTACCAAAATCGTGAAGCTTATATTAATAGAATTGCTAATCCTTTAAGTCAAATTAAAGCAACTTCTCGTGGACAAAAAGTCCTTGATTCTGAAAGAGCTAAGATTGTTGAAGGTGCTAATGAATTTAAGGAACAAGATAATTGGTTTGCAGCAGATGATTATATTTATAAGCAAACTGAGAATATTCTGACTAATGAAGGTCTTAAAGCTGTTCAAGCTGATTACGCTTTAGAACAGCAATATATAGAAGATTTGAAAAAGAGTGATTGGGATACTCAAAATCAAAATGCTTTCCTGCTTCGTAGTCGTTTACAATCTTCTGATATTGTTTATGATGCAGAAACTAATACTGTTGTAAGCGGTGGTTTTAACGGAGTTCAAATCGGTAAAAAGTTCGATGTAAATAAATATCAAAAAGACGTATTTGATATTCTTTCAAAAGCTAAAGCTGATAAAGTATCATTTGAAAATCTTGTTACTAATCCTGATATGATACGTCAGTATGGATTAGATGTTGCAACAGGTTTCGATGGTGAAAAGTTAGCAAGTCACTTTGTTAAAACTGGTAGTGAAAGAGAAGGTATTACAGAACAAGAGATTATGAGTTATGCTATGTCATTACTCAAATCTAATCCTGATTATACTAATTATCTTACTACTATTTGGCAGAATCAAGATGCTCTTACTCGATTTGTAAAAGATGATAGTTCTGCTGGTGGACATTTAAGAGATTACGAATTAGGAGATTATGCTCCTTTATTTGCTGGCAATCCTACAATGTTTGCTCTTAATGGATTAGGTATTAACATAAATGAACTTGGTGCTCCTACAAAAGACGGTAAGTTTACTGTTAATTCTAAATTACCTGCTGAAGTTAAAACTTTGTTAGATACTGTTAATAAGGAATATGGAGTTAATGTTCTCGATATATTACAGAATAAAGTTCAAGTTCCACCTGAACTTATTCAAGCTGGTTTACAGAATTATGTAGATAAAATGTTTGAAAGTTACGCTAAGGGTGTACTTGGTGCTACTGATGATATTGAGAATCTTGATAGAACAGCTTTTACACAAAGTGTTTTGTCTGGTCAATTTATTAACAATAATATTCAAAGTTTAGCTGGTGCTGCCGCAGGTTTATATTCTTATCAAGATATTAAGACTACGGTTGGTTTAATTGCTAATCCCGGTTATGCAGCTTATATTAAAGCTCGTGCAAAAGGTAAACAGCAAGAACTTGAAACTCTTCAACAATATGCTCCATATCTTGATACATTAGGTGGTTTTGAAGTTACTGGTGATAGTGTTGCAGAAAACATTAATCGTCGTAATGAAATTACTGACCAAATGACTAAACTTTCGAATTCTATGAATCAGATATTTACATCTGATGAACTTGGAATTTTAGGTCTTAGTCCGGGGGATGGTAATATTGTTAAAACACTAAATATTTCTACTGCTGAAAGATTAGTTGATTCAGCAGGTCTTGACGAAGAAACAGCAGCTAATCTTAAAGGTAAGCTTTTACAAGTTCAGACTGCTCAACGTAATTATAATAATCTTCAAGCTAAACTTCGTTCTGACGAAATTCAGCTTAATTCTGTATTTGATACTTGGAAAGAACATCGAGATAAATTATCTGGTTTCTTAGGTTGGTATAAAGTTGGTGATACTCAAGCTCAATTAATTCTTGATAATCGTATTTCAAATTATGAAGATTATCTTGATTATATAAATAATGGTTATATACGAAATGAAGCTACTGGACAAATTCCTATGACTCCAGAAGGTGGAAGATATTATGAAACTCCTAATGGAAGAGTAGCTATATATCCAAGTAGTATACTTACAAAAGAAGAATTTGAAGCTACACTGGCTAATGCAGCAGATAATGTTTCAAATCGTTATCGTAAAGCTATTGCTGATGCACCTCTTGAATTTACAGCAACTCGTGAGATTATTGCTAATCCTTCAAGATTCCAACAAAATTACATGGCAGCTGCTATGGTAAATTGGAAAAAAGGTGCTGGTAATATTAGTGTTGTTCAAACTCCGTCTGGAGAAGGTATTGGTCTTACCGGAATGCAATTAGCTAAGTATATGAACTTTGATGCGTTTCCTACTTCGACAACTACTAATTCAAAAGGTACAAGTGTAACTCGTCAAAGTAATGCTACTAAAAATTCTAAACCTCTTTCGGGTAAAGAACTTGGTCTTGATTATGATATTTATAAGACTGAGGTTAGTCCAATTGCTAATGGAATTGCAGCTCGTGAAGGCCGTAATGAATATGCGATTACTCTTTTCGATGAAACTGGTGCTGCTCGTGGTAATATTATTTTCTCTGAACAAGTAGACCCGTCTACTATTGCTCGTCAAATTCTTGATAATTACCGTAATATTAAACCTTATGCTAAAATTGGTGGTGAAGGTTTACAACGTAGTGCTGGAATGATTGAATCTCAATACGCTTCGGGATTTATTGATTTCAATACTACTGGTGCTAATAATAGTCCTGCTGTTGCAAACATCGCAGACCTTCAAAGAATTGTTGATGATTTAGGTAAAGTTGAATATAATTTGAATATTCACGAACCTTTTAATAATTCTATTGATGGAAATAGTCGTAAAGTTGAAATCGGTAGAACTACGCAAGGGTATTATATAAAAGATATTAGTGGATTAACATATCCTGACGGTTCTGTTCATTATGGTCAGTTTGGATATAATGCTATTCCGAATAGTCTTTATACTATAAATGGTATTACCACTAACAATATTCAATATTATGATACAATTAATGAAGCATTAAGACCTATTTCTGAATATGTATTAACACAATATGGAATACTTCTTGATATGCAAGAAGCAGCAGAAGCTATTCAAAACAATAGAATTAATAATGCTAATATAGGATATTAAACATATGCCAAATTTAACAGATATTAAGATTCCTATTACAGGTTCTCAAGCTCTTACTCCGGTTGAAACACAAGTTTCTGGAGTAGGAGCTACTCCTGTTTTACCGAGCATGGAAATAGAAAAAGCTCGTGGTGCAAAACAATCTTCAATTCGACCTTTTAATATTTCTGAATACGAAAATATATTAGGTCGAGGTCAAGTTAATCCTAATCTTGATTTAAGTGTTCTTAATGAAAATAGAGCACAAAATCAAAGCGGTTGGTATTTAACTAAAAATGTTATTGGTCAATTAGGAACTACTATTCTAGGTGGTACTATTACTGGTATCGGTAGTACTCTTAATTTCTTTCCTACTACATATCGTGCTATTAGTCAAATATGGGATGATAATGCCAAATATAAATGGGACAAAGCTATCAACGAAGGTCTTGGTTCTGAATGGCAGAAAATAGGTAAAGATATTGAAAATTGGGGTCGTAAAGCAATGCCTATTTATCAAACAGAACAAGCTCAAAAAGGTGGTTTTGCTGGTGGTATGGGTGATGCTACTTGGTGGGCAAGTATGTTTCCTACCGTAGGTTCTGCTGCTGCATCTATGCTTCCTGTTATTGGACAAATGCGAGCTTTACAAGCTGTTGGTAAATTAGGAACAATGATTAACGGTGTTGGCCGTTTAGGTTCTGCATTGAATAAAGCAGGTCGTGCATTACAAAATCCTTATACTCAACAGATAATTGGTACTTTATACGGAGCACATCTCGATAGTATGGAAGAAATTGTTCGTGGTTATGATGAACAATATCAATATGCTCTAGATTTAGGTTTCAGTGAAGATGATGCTCGTAAGTTTGCATCTATTTATGCTTCTGAAAGTTACAATGATGCTTGGGCTTATGGAGTATTATTTAATGCTATTGAGCTTAATAGTATGCTTCGTGGTATTAGAGAAGCTCCAGTTAATAGTATTTCTATTGAAAAAGGTTTAAGAAGTAATATAAAAGGTCTTGCACAACAAGGTAAGACTTTTGTTTTAGATAGTGAAACATCTAAACTTAATCGCAAACTCATTCCAAGTGTTGGACTTCGTAAAACAAAAGATTTCTTTTCTGTTGCTTTATCTGAAGGTCTTGAAGAGATGCGAGTTGATATGGCACTTAATGAAGGTGTCATTGCTGCAAAAAAAGAACTTGGAATTGAAGATGAAACTGCTGCTTTAACTCCGTTAGCTCGTATGGGAAGACTTGTTGAACAAGCTTCTTCATGGGATAGTTTTATTTGGGGTGCTATTGGTGGTGGTGTAATGTCTGCTGGACGTAATGGTGTTACACGAATACTTAATGGTAAAGCTCAACAAGAATCTGAGAATAAACGAGCTACTAACATTATAAATGGTATTCAAGATACTGCCGCAGCTATTGCTGATTTTGACGGTGATATGAATATTAAAGTAACTGAAACTCCAGTTTTAGATGAAGCTGGTAATCAAGTTATGAATAGTGATGGTACTCCAAAAGTTAACAGAACTATTACTGACCCTGCTTCAAATTTGCTTGTTGGTATTATGGGTAGAATTGGTTCTGCTAATGGGTTCAATTATGCTGTTGAATATTTTGATGAATTAAGTAAATTATCAGATGCTCAACTTGAAGAAGTTTATGGTGCTAATAAACGACCTGTCGTAGATGCTCTTCGTAGAGAATTTACTATTATGCGAGATATTCATGCTCGTAATATGGGTTTAAGTTGGGGTAATCCTTTCGACAATGTTCTTAAAGTTCAGGCATCGACTGATGATTATTTACTTGACTATTATCGTCGTCAGTTAGCTATTGTTGATACTGATATTCAAATTTTCGATATTGAAGCGTCTAATCTTCGTAAGCAACGAGATAAAGCTCTTAAAGCTATTGATAGTAAACTTCACAGCTTAAATGTAGAAAAAACTGTTCTTGAACAAGAACGTGAGGAACTGCAAAAAGTTATTGAAGATTATAAAACTCAACTTGAAGATAAAACTCGTAACAAAGCGATTAGTACACTTAAAAGTAAACGTACTCGATTAGTAAATAAGATTAAAACTATTGAAGATACAATCAATGGTTTACAATCTCAAATTGATGAGTTAAATACTTATATTGCTAATCAAGGTGCTATCAGTACAAAACAACCTAATCGTAAAGCTCGTAAACCTTATCTTCTTGAAATTAAAAATAGTAAGAAATCTATTTTAAGTTTACAACAACAAATTGCAAATGCTCGTCAGGCTATTGCAGAATTAGAAGTTGGTAAACTCCAATATGAGCAAGAACTTGCTATTCATAATGGAGAGATTGCTGATACTCGTAGGAAGATTGAATTATTTGAAAATGATTTAGCTGATTACGATGCAAGACTTAATAGAATTAATAGTGATATTGTAGAACAAAGTGAACGTGAAAATAACAATGTAGCTGAATATAATGAAGCTGCAAAACGTTTGCGTGAAACTCGTAATAACAATAATCAAACATATAAATCTCTTGAAGAAGCTCGAACTCAACTGAGTATGGCTGTAATGGCTCTCGAAGAAAATGTTAATAATCGAGATGAGATTATGGCTGAACGAAGTAAGTTACTTAAAGAAGTTTATGATAAACAAGAAGAGATTGAAAAAGCTAAAGATAAAGTAGAAGAAACTATTGAAGCTACTAATCAAGAAGCAAGTCAAGAACCCGAAAATGTTACTACCGAGGTGCTGACAGACAGTAACGGGATTTCGTACTCTCTCGATGACAGCGAAGCCCCAAATACCGTCGATATTAAAAATAAGGTATATTCGGTAGGCTCAAAATTTAATGTCGCAGAATCGCCAAAAACCGTGCAAAGAATCGAGGTCGTAACCGACGACGAAACCGATTTTAGTGCTGTAATGGTTACTATAAAAGATGATGCAACTGGTAAGGAAGATACATATTCTGCAAAAGAACTTGCAGGTATGAATATTACTGAAATTCGAAATGAAGTTCAAACTAAATTTGATGCTATTTATAAAACACTTTATAGCATTCAAGATAAACTTTCAGCAGATGAATTTGAGAATCATTATTTAGATACTATTATAAATTTGCATAAAGAATTATCTGATTCTAATAGTGATATTTATAAAGCATTATTATCTCCTATTGATAATACTGAACTTAATACGTTACGAACTAATATTATTGGTAATTTTATCGGTTGGATAAATGAATATCAACCTACTGAAATTAGTAATGAGAATTTAGAAAAAGCTAATCGTGTAAAACAGTTATTATCAGATAGTAATATTCGTATTGCAAACAATCTTAAATCTAATCTTTTCAAAGATTGGATTTGGAATCTTTATGGTGGTGATATAGTTGGTTATCGTGAAGAAGAGAACGCTAAAATGCGTGAAGCTATTGCTGACTATATTGCTAATGTTGCTAATGTTCTTAATAATAATTATACTATCACTGATGGTAAATTAACTCTTAAGAATATTAATGTAGACCATAATGTAATTCGAGCACAAATAGAAGGTCTTACTCAAATTAAATTTGAAAATCTTAATAGTAATTTTGATACTGTTAGATATTCAGATTTCTATCATAAGATAACTCTATTCAAAAATAGTATTATTAATGAAGTAGCTAAAAGTACAACTGAATTTTACAAAACTAATATCGCATATATTAATAGTGTGATGAATAGGTTTATTAGTAAAATTCGTGCTATTAGACAAGATGAAGATAGTCCGTTACATGATGCTCTTGTAAATGATGATGGCTTTGGTAGTCAAACTTCTAAAATTATGGAATTTGCTACTGTTGTTAACAATTTAGCAAAAGAGTTTTTAGACTATGGTGCTGTTCCTAATCTTCCTACTCGTACAAGACTTCATACATTAGCTCAATCAATTCAACCTTATTTGGTATCTGATGTTGATGCTTTGAATCTTACTGGTGTGGATGTTATTACTGCTGTTCGTCAAAGTAATGTTCTTGATTTATTAAGAAATGCTCGAATGGCTTATTCTATTCTTTCGAGATATTATAATTTTGAAAGTGGTACTGAATTAAACGATGATGTATCTATTCTTAATAGTCTTGATGTACTTGCTAACAGTGTTTCTGACTTTATAGATGATACTGAATCGAGAGATGAATTTAATACTAATGACTATCGTTATTACATTAGTGATTCAATGCGTAATGCTCTTGATGCTATTGAAAATACTATTGTAAAACTTGATGGTCGTCAGATATTTACTGATAATCACGTTTATACTTACGAAGATATTCTTGATTCTATATATCAGCAAACAGATGGTCGTAATGATGTTATTAAATATTATGAACCTATTTGGTATGCACTTAAATATTTCAAAAATGATGTAAATGTTAATACAATATATCAACAAATGAGTAAGAATGGTGTTCCACAAGAACAACTTGATGCTCTTAAACGTTTGTTTGATATTATTAATAAACGAATTGCTAATCCTATTCAAACAACAGACGGTGCTTATCTTGATAGTAACTTAAATCTTCGTGGTAAGTTTTTAAGTGATTTCTTCAAAACTCATATTCAACGTGAATTTGAAACTAATGGTTTCAAAGGTTTACGTCGTCTTACACCTGAAGTTTATAAGATTATCACAAGTCCTGAATATTATAATCCTAAAACTCGTGTTATTAAAAACAACATTACAGTTAATGGTGTTAAATTCAAGGCTACTGAATTATTTGATGCTTTAAGAACTTTACACGAAGGTCAGGAATTTGAAGTTACTTATAAAGATGGTAATGTCGATGTCAATTTAGATGTAAATGGTAAGAAACTATTAATTGAACGAATTGGTTTAGGTGATAGTGAAACTTATCATGGAATCCAATTAGGTAGAATTGATGAAAGTGGAGTTAATCAATATGATTCTGCTTTTGGTAATTCTTATGGAACATCTAAATTTATAGATACTATTATCAGAAAAGCTGGTGGAAGTGATACAATATTTAACTTAACAAAAGAGTTTTATAAAGTATATACTGAAGCCTTAACTCGTGAACAACAAAATTCTGATTCAGTTGTTTCAAAACTGAAATCAATTATTAAAGAATTAGATAAATATGGTAATACATCAAAAACTGAACATTCTGAAATAATCAATGCTTTTATTGGAGCTATCCAATATAATACCGAAGTCGAAGGTGTTAGTCCTGAAGCATTTGATATTGAAGCTCTTGATTTGAATAAGGTTTATTATCTTATTAGTCCTATGTTCTATAACGTAAGACTTAAAAATCTTAATGATTATGTTCGTTATGGACTTAGAATCAAGAACGCTTATCAGAATCTAAATACTAAACTTGGAAATGACTTTGTTCAAAGTCAAAAACTTATTACTGAAATTAAAGAAAAAGGTTCTGCAATTTTAGTATTAAAAGGTATTAATAAATCTCCTATTACATTTGCCGATTCAAGTGGTTATCGAGCTAATGTAAATGAAGAGATGCAACGCACTGTTACAGTTAATGGTAAACCTGCTGTTAATATTATTCAACGTCAGCCTGACGCTGATGGTTTAATGTTAGTTTCATCACTTACTACTGACACTGCATTTAATAATCCTATTGTTGAAGATAAAATTACTTCATCTGATAGGCATTTCCAAATGTATGCAGAAATTCAAGCTAATGCTGGTGAGAATGGAAAAAGTTATGTTCCGTTACATCGCGGTAATTTAGCAAGTGATGTTGCAGATACACCATTTAATGTAGCTGCTATGGAATTTGTTACTCAAACTATGAGTGATATTATTTCAGATGCTACTTTTACATCTCTTCCGACTGATGCTAAATCTGGTCTGTATACTCTTGTAGATGATACTAATAAGACTCGAACTAAAGCTCATAATGCTAATATTCGTAGTCGATTAGCTCCTTTATCAGAAGCTATCATTACAAGTTACAATCGTGGAGTTCCGGGAGCTGAATGGTTTAATATTAGTTCTCTTTACGAAAATACAGACCCTGCTACTGGAAAAACTCGTTATATTAAACATTTAGATTTCCAAACAGTTGTTCGTAAAAAGAATATACTTGGAAATGGAATAAGTTATATCAATAGAATTAGTATTGAATATACTAAATCCGGTGATAAATTTACTCCTGCTAAACTTCGATTAAGTCGTAGAGTAATTCCAGTTAATAGAACTACTTCAAAAGTTCGTATTGCTAAGAGTCCTTTTACAGCACGAGAACTTGCTCAATTAAATGGTATTATTGAAAAGAGTAAATCTAACAAAGGAACTTACGCTGTAATTGATTTGCAAGCAAGAGGTATTACTGGTAAAGATTTAACTGATTTACTTAATCATAATCTATTCCGTAAACTGTATGGTAATATGCAACGTAGTGTTACTACTGCATTGCAAGGCGACCATTATACTTATGGTGTTAAAACAGATGATGGTTACGCAGCAGTTAAAGGTCAATATAAATCTAAAATACTTGATTGGGCTAAACAACAAGGTATCGTTGATAAATCTGTTTCTTCAACATTTGATTCGATGCAAGATTTTATTCTTGACACCGGCGCTTTAACAACAAGTGTTATTGGAATTAGAGATACCAATGGTAATGTTGTTACCAATTATACTATTGATTCTATTCAACCTGCAATGTTCTTTGAACTTAAATCTGAAAGTTCTGATAATTCTATTCGAGAATCAGAAGATATGACGAAAGAATTTGCTGTTAAAGCAATTACAACATTAAGTTCAATGACAAATGATACTGAAACAAACTGGTATCAAAAACTTGTTAATATTACAGATGATAAAGTAACAGGTCTTAGAGTATTAGGTGTTATACCTGATTTTGTATCTGAAGATGTTGCTAACAGAATCGCTGAATTATATGATAGAATTTATACTGATGGTAAAACTAATTTCAGTATTAAGAAACTATCGAGTAAACAAGATTTCATAATTGCTCAATATGATAAAGGTACTGAAACTATCGTTATCAATAGTAATAAACTTACTAAACGTGATTTTACTGCTACTGATTTAGGTGTTAATATTACTCATGAATCTCTCCATAAGTATTTTGAACAACAAGCTAATTCTAAAGAATTATACGATAAACTTGCTACATTAATTAGCGATATTAATGACACTGCATTTAAAGTTGATTCTAAAGAATTTAATGCTAAATATAAGAGCGATTTAACTGAACTTGAACTTGGTTATCTTCGTACATATCTTAAAATATTAAGTGAAACTCCTGCTGAAATAGTTACTTATACTTTTACAAATAAACAGTTTGTTAATTTGGCAAATAGGATTATTGTAGAAGAAGCTCCGAAGATTAAGAAACGTAAAAGTCTTTGGGATAAAATTATTGATGCAATTCTTTCTGTTATTGGTATAGATACAATTACAGATAATAGTTTACTTAATAATGTACGAAATATAGTAATTAATAGTTTGGATAGTGTGAATAGCCGACGCGCAAAAAGTCCGACCAGTGGGCGTGCAACCTCCTCTCCCACCGGGGAGCGGAGCGCTGGGCGAAGCCCAGCAGCGGAGCCGACTTCAATTACAACTAATCAAACTAATGTTACAAATAATGCAACACA
>ULWY01052472.1_pt1 | contig 27934 bp, 34 predicted proteins | sample 1960761 | NCBI WGS metagenome assembly ULWY01 (sample SAMEA4835824, study PRJEB28245) | human gut metagenome | biome: gut microbiome; material: fecal sample | place: Denmark | collected 2008 | reverse complement strand
GAGAACAATGTGAACGTAGAATATCGTACACACGTACAGTCCTTTGGCTGGCAAGGCTGGAAGTACAATGGCGTGATGAGCGGAACAAGCGGTAAGGCAAAGAGACTCGAAGGCATCAACATCAAGCTTACGAATAAGCCATACAGCGGAAGCATTGTCTACACGACACATGTACAGTCCATCGGATGGCAGGGCAATGAGAACAATGTGAATACATGGTTCCGTGATGGTCAGATGGCTGGAACAAGCGGACGTGCGAAGCGTCTTGAAGCAATTCGTATCGCGCTGACCGGCGAGATGGCAGAGCATTACGACGTATACTACCGTGTACACGCACAGAGCTTCGGATGGCTTGATTGGACGAAGAACGGCGAAGCAGCCGGAACCGCAGGACTCGCAAAGCGTCTCGAAGGTATTCAGATCGTGCTTGTACCGAAGGGCGGTGCTACACCGGCAAGAAACTATGGTGGTGTTGTGACGATTAACAATAATTCTTATATCAAGAGATAAGAAAAATAGATACAAATAGAAGTGGAGGGTGTCCGGATTGGAACACCCTCCATTTTTATGATCATATTGACATTTTCCACTCAGCAAAAACTATTGAAACTATGGAGAAAGTGTGATAAAATACCTAAGTTTGTTGTAGTTGAGTATGTATATAGAGATGAGGAAAGAGATATGCAGATTACAAGAGAAGATGTAAGAAACGTAGCAATTATCGCCCATGTCGATCATGGTAAGACAACCCTCGTGGACGAACTGTTGAAGCAGAGTGGTGTATTCCGCGATAACCAGGAAGTCGCAGAACGTGTCATGGATTCGAATGATATCGAGCGTGAGAGAGGTATCACAATCCTTTCTAAGAACACCGCAGTTACCTATAAGAATACGAAGATCAATATCATCGACACACCGGGCCATGCTGATTTCGGTGGCGAGGTAGAGCGTGTCCTGAAGATGGTAAATGGCGTTATCCTTGTGGTAGATGCATTTGAAGGTGCGATGCCACAGACAAAGTTCGTGCTCAAGAAAGCATTGGAACTGGATCTGAACGTAATCGTGTGTATCAATAAGATCGATCGCCCGGAGGCAAGACCGGCAGAGGTAGAAGAGGAAGTGTTAGAGCTTTTATTAGAGCTTGATGCGAACGAGAAGCAGCTTGACTGCCCATTTGTTTACGCATCTGCAAAGGCAGGTATCGCATCCCTTTCACCGGATGAACCGGGTACGGATATGCAGCCGTTGTTCGAGACGATCTTAAAATATATCCCGGCACCAACGGGTGATCCGGATGCAGGTACACAGATTCTGATCAGTACGATCGATTATAATGAGTACGTTGGCCGTATCGGTGTCGGTAAGGTAGATAATGGTACGATCAAGCTGAATCAGGATGCAATCATCGTAAACCATCATGAGCCGGATAAGTACCGCAAGGTAAAGATCGGTAAGTTATATGAGTTTGAAGGTTTGAATAAGATAGAAGTGAATGAGGCAGGCATCGGTTCGATCGTGGCGATTTCCGGTATCTCAGACATCCACATCGGTGACACGATCTGTTCGCCGGATGATCCGGAACCAATCCCGTTCCAGAAGATTTCTGAGCCTACGATTGCGATGCATTTCATGGTAAATGATTCGCCGCTTGCAGGTAAGGAAGGAAAGTTCGTTACTTCCCGTCATCTGCGTGACCGTCTGTTCCGTGAGTTAAATACCGATGTTTCCCTGCGTGTCGAAGAGACAGACACGACGGAGAGCTTCAAGGTATCCGGACGTGGCGAGCTGCATCTGTCCGTACTGATCGAGAATATGCGTCGTGAGGGTTATGAGTTCGCAGTAAGTAAGGCAGAGGTTATCTACAAGGAAGATGAGAAGGGCAAGAAGTTAGAGCCGTTTGAGATTGCTGTCATTGATGTGCCGGATGAATTCTCAGGTACCGTTATCAATATGCTGAACCAGCGTAAGGGTGAGCTGCAGGGTATGGCACCGACCGGAAATGGTACAACGAGACTGGAATTTTCTATCCCATCCCGTGGACTGATCGGTTTCCGTGGCGATTTCATGACCGCAACCAAGGGAAATGGTATCATCAATACCATGTTTGATGGTTATCAGCCATACAAGGGCGATATGAATTATAGAAGTCAGGGCTCCCTGATCGCATTCGAGTCAGGTGAGAGTATCACATATGGTCTGTTCAATGCACAGGAGCGTGGAACACTCTTTATCGGACCGGGCGAGCAGGTCTACGGCGGTATGGTCGTTGGACAGTGTGGTAAGTCAGAGGATATTGAGGTAAATGTCTGCAAGAAGAAACAGCTGACGAATACACGTGCATCTGGTTCCGATGATGCGTTGAAGCTGACTCCACCGAAGATTCTTTCCTTAGAGCAGGCACTGGACTTTATTGATACAGACGAGCTTCTGGAGATTACACCGAAGTCTATCCGTATCCGTAAGAAGATTCTGGATCCGACACTTCGTATGCGTGCAAAGCGCGCGATGCAGTCGAATTAATCTGTCGAAAACCATCATATAAAAAAACAATGTGAGAAATCCGTTAAATTTGTGCAAAATTGACGGATTTCTCTTTATTTTTTGTGGAAGATTTATGTGCGGTGTGATAAAATAAAAAAGACGGAGCGGAATGCATAGGAGATGTGCATTGTGCTGAAAAATAACAGGAGGAGGTTACTATGGGTTTAACAATATGGCTGATTATAACTGTGATACTGATCGTGGTTGAGATCATTACACTCGGACTTACGTCCATATGGTTCGCAGGCGGTGCATTTGTGGCAGGATTGATCTCGCTGACCGGTGCACACTGGCTGGTGCAGCTTCTTGTGTTTGCGGTTGTGTCGACGTTGCTTTTTGTGTTTACCCGGCCATTTGCGGCGAAGCATCTGATGAAGAATGTGGAGAAGACGAATGTTGACAGTCTGATTGGAAAAGAAGGAATCGTCAAACAGGAGATCAACAATCTGGAGGCACAGGGTGTTGTGAAGCTTTCGGGCATGGAATGGTCTGCACGTTCTGCAGATGATTCGAAGATTGCTGCGGGAGAGAAGGTTCTCGTGCAGAGCATCGACGGCGTGAAGCTCATCGTGGCGAAGAGCACACAGGCATAGGATAGTATAGAAGAATTGATTGAAAAAAGGGAGGCAGAAAGATGAATGGAGCACAGATATTAGGTATTTTTCTTGTAATTTTGGTTGTTGTAGTGATTTGCAGTTCTATACGTGTTGTACCACAGGCACATGCATATGTCATTGAGCGTCTGGGAACTTACAATACGACATGGTCCGCAGGACTGCATCTGAAGACACCGCTGATTGATAAGGTTGCACATCGGATCTCGATGAAGGAACAGGTTGTAGATTTTGCACCACAGCCGGTTATCACGAAGGATAACGTTACGATGCGGATTGATACAGTCGTATTTTTCCAGATCACAGATCCGAAGCTTTTCGCATATGGCGTGGAGAAGCCGATCATGGCGATTGAGAATCTGACAGCGACAACACTTCGTAATATCATTGGTGAACTCGAACTCGACCAGACACTGACATCGAGAGAGACGATCAATACAAAGATGCGTTCTACACTGGATGAGGCAACGGATCCTTGGGGTATCAAGGTGAATCGTGTCGAGCTTAAAAATATCATTCCGCCGGCAGCCATTCAGGATGCGATGGAGAAGCAGATGAAGGCAGAGCGTGAGAGACGTGAGCAGATCCTGATCGCAGAAGGTGAGAAGAAGTCAGCTATCCTTCGTGCAGAAGGTCAGAAGGAGTCACTGATTCTTTCAGCAGAGGCAGAGAAGCAGTCAGCCATCCTTCGCGCAGAGGCAGCCAAGGAAGCTACGATCCGCCGCGCAGAAGGTGAGGCAGAGGCGATTCTTAAAGTGCAGCAGGCGAATGCGGATGGTATCAAGTTCCTGAATGAAGCAGCACCGGAACAGGCAGTGCTTACTTTGAAGAGTCTCGAGGCATTTGCCAAGGCAGCAGATGGCAAGGCAACGAAGCTGATTATTCCTAGCGAGATTGCCGGAATTGCAGGGCTTGCGTCATCTCTGACAGAGATTGCAGTCAAGGATAAACAGCCACAGCAGCAATAGGCAGGAGGAATCGAAAATGAATGATAAGGTATCTGTACAGAAAGAGCTGTTACAGGAGCTGCATAGTTATAGTGCCAATATCATACCGGGTACAGAGACATTGATCCGGGAATTGCGGACAGATCGGAAAAACGATACGGAAGAGCTGTTCAATCTTGTGATCCAGGGGATTAACTGGGAGATTGAAGTATTCAATAATTGCGAAGACCTGATCAATGCAGACAGCCGGCAGATCGACAAAGCGCGGATGGCAACAGCTGTCGGGCGTCTGGGCAAGGTATTGCAGGAGAAGGATGATATCAAGCTTGCCGCATCGTTAGAGGTCGATTTTTTACCATTTCTGAAGACGATGGAGCGGGTTGCACAGACACTTGTGTCATAATAGATGATAAATTTGGTATTATTTACCATGCTTTTACAAAAAATGACAGTGATTTTATAAAAATTGCCTAAAAGTATTTCAATTTTTTAGGTTTAATGCTATAATATATCTACATTATGCTAAAAGGGGTGACATTATGATTAAAAAAGAAATGATAGCTATGCTTTTGGCAGGCGGACAGGGAAGTCGTCTGGGCGTTCTGACCTCAAAGCTTGCAAAGCCGGCGGTTGCATTTGGCGGCAAATATAAGATTATTGATTTTCCGCTCAGCAACTGTATTAATTCGGGGGTTGATACGGTCGGCGTGCTGACTCAGTATAGACCGCTTCGGCTGAACCAGCATATCGGAATCGGTATTCCGTGGGATCTGGACAGAAGTATTGGTGGTGTAACGGTTCTTCCACCATATGAGAAGAGTGCAAACAGCCAGTGGTATACAGGAACGGCGAATGCAATCTATCAGAATCTTGAGTATATCGATTATTATAATCCGGATTATGTATTGATTCTATCTGGAGACCATATCTATAAGATGGATTATGAGGCAATGCTTGACTACCATAAGACAAGCAAGGCAGACATTACATTGGCAACGTATCAGGTGCCGATAGAGGAGGCAAGCCGGTTCGGCGTTGTTATCACAGATGATATGGGTTGTATCCAGGAGTTTGAAGAGAAGCCGGAGCATCCACGCAGTAACAAGGCGTCGATGGGTATTTACATATTCAACTGGAAGCTGCTTCGTGAGGCACTGACAGCATTAAAGGATCAGCCATCCTGTGATTTCGGTAAGCACATCATTCCATACTGCCATGAGCGCGGAAGCAAGATCTGTGCATATGAGTACAAGGGATATTGGAAGGATGTAGGAACACTTGGCTCTTATTGGGAAGCGAATATGGAGCTGGTAGATATTATTCCGGAGTTTAACCTGTATGAAGAGTTCTGGAGAATCTACACGAAGAGTGACCAGCTGCCACCACAGTATATTGATCCGGAAGGCTCCGTGACAGAGAGTATCGTTGGTGAGGCAACAGAAGTGTATGGTACGGTTCAGCACTCTGTAATCGGTTCCGGCGTTACAATTGGTAAGGGCGCAGTTGTGAAGAATTCAATTATCATGAATGGTGCGGTCATCGGTGACGGCGTTGTGATGGACAAGGCAATTATTGCGGAAGGCGTTCATATCGGTAACAACGCTGAACTTGGTGTCGGTGAAGAGGCTCCAAACGAGCTTGCTCCACATATCTACTCTTTTGGTCTTGTAACAATCGGAGAGAATTCTGTAATTCCGGCAGATGTTAAGATTGGAAAGAATGTTGCTATCTCCGGAGAGACAACCATCGATGAATATCCGGATGGTTTGTTGAAGAGTGGTTCAAGTATTATAAAGGCAGGTGAGTAGAATGAGAGCAATCGGTATTATTTTGGCAGGCGGTAACAGCAGCAGAATGGGCGAGCTGTCAGCGAAGAGAGCGGTTGCAGCGATGCCAATCGTTGGAAGCTATCGTGCAATTGACTTTACACTTTCGAATATGACGAATTCCCATATTCAGAAGGTTGCCGTATATACACAGTATAATTCACGTTCTTTGAACGAGCATTTGAATTCGTCCAAGTGGTGGGATTTTGGCAGAAAGCAGGGTGGTCTGTATCTGTTTACACCGACGATTACAGCGACGAACAGCTATTGGTACAAGGGTACGGCTGATGCATTGTATCAGAATATCAATTTCCTCAAGTCTGCGCATGAACCATATGTAGTAATTGCAAGTGGTGATGCAGTCTACAAGCTGGATTATAACAAGGTGCTCGAAGAGCATATTGCAACCGGCGCAGATATCACAGTTGTATGCAAGGATATCCAGCCGGGCGAGGATGATATTAACCGTTTCGGTGTTGTGAAGCTTGCAGATGACAATCGTATTATAAGCTTTGAAGAGAAGCCGATTATTGCAGAGACAAATACAGCATCTATTGGCGTATATGTTGTCAGAAGAAGACAGCTGATCGAATTACTGGAGGCGTGTGCTGCCGAAGGCAGAAGTGATTTTGTCAACGACATTCTTGTCCGTTATAAGAATGTTAAGAAAGTCTATGCATATAAGCTGGATTCTTATTGGAGAAACATTGGTACGATTGATTCTTACTATAAGACGAACATGGATTTCCTGAAGAAAGATATTCGTGATTATTTCTTCCGTCAGCATCCGGATGTTTATTCGAAGGTAGAAGATCTTCCACCAGCAAAATACAATGCGGATGCGGTAGTCAGCAACAGCCTGATTGCCAGTGGAAGCATTATCAATGGTACGGTTGAGGATTCAATCCTGTTTAAGAAGGTATACATTGGCAATAATTGTGTGATCAAGAATTCAATTATTCTGAATGATGTACATATCGGAGATAATTGCTACATTGAGAATTGTATCGTGGAAAGCCGTGATACACTTCGCGCGAACACCGTTCATACCGGAGATCCGAACGAGATCAAGGTTATTGTCGAGAAAAATTTCAGATACGCATTATAATTTCACAATAAGGGTTGCGTAAAAGGGGGACTAATATGCAAATCACAGATGTAAGGGTACGGAAGGTTGCAAAAGAGGGCAAGATGCGTGCAGTTGTTTCGATTACGATTGATGATGTATTTGTAGTACATGATATCAAGGTGATCGAAGGAGAGAAAGGACTGTTCATCGCGATGCCAAGTAGAAAAGCTGCAGATGGAGAATATCGGGATATCGCGCATCCGATCAATTCGGATACACGGGATATGATTCAGAGTCTGATTCTTGAGAAGTATCAGGAAGAAGCAGCGAAGCCATCGGCTGGACTGGAGAATGTAGAGTAAAATAGCAAAGGGCTGTTGCATGTGCGACAGCCCATTTTTTCAAAACACATAAGGAGATTTTTGTCAGAATGGAAGAAGAATATAGCGTAAGCGTGACGCAGTTGATTCAGAAGATGAATCTGATCAATCACACCCCGGAGATTGACACGGATAAAATATTGATTAAGGATCCGAATATGAACCGACCGGCTGTTCAGCTGGCAGGCTTTTTCGAGCATTTTGATTCTGCACGTATTCAGATCTGCGGAAATGTAGAATATGCGTACATCTCAAATATGCATACGGAAGAGGAGAATATACAGATATTTGAGAAGTTGTTCGCATTCAAGATCCCTTGTCTGATTTTCTGCCGGAATATTAAACCGTATGATTATATTATCGAGACGGGAAAGCGATGTGGAATTCCGATTCTGACGGACACAGCGGAGACGACTTCGGATTTTGTGCATGAGGTTGTGAAGTGGCTTCATGTGGAACTTGCACCGCGTATATCCATTCATGCGGTATTGGTAGATGTATACGGCGAAGGTGTTATGATCATGGGAGATAGTGGCCTTGGAAAGAGCGAGGCTGCATTGGAATTGATTCGTAGAGGGCATCGTCTGGTATCGGATGATGTGGTTGAGATCAAGAAGGTCAGCGATGAGACACTGATCGGTACAGCTCCGGACATAACCAGACATTTTATTGAACTGCGAGGCATCGGAATCATTGACGTGAAGAGTATGTTTGGTGTAGAGTGTGTTAAGCACACACAGTCGATTGATCTCGTAATCAATCTTGAAGAGTGGGATAAGGATGCAAATTACGACCGGCTGGGACTCGAGGATCAGTACACAGAAATTCTGGGAAATAAAGTCGTAAGTCATTCCATCCCGATTCGACCGGGTAGAAATATTGCGGTCATCGTGGAAGCGGCAGCGGTTAACCACAGACAGAAGAAGATGGGTTACAATGCAGCACAGGAACTGTATAATCGTGTTACACAGAACATTGCGAAGAATTCGCAGCATAATAAAGAGTAATGCTTGCTGATAGCGGCAGACAAGGAGGATTTAAGTAAGATGGCAAAGTATGTATTTGGAGTAGATATCGGAGGAACGACAGTTAAGATTGGTCTGTTCACGGCAGATGGTGTGATGGTAGATAAGTGGGAGATCACAACACGTACCGACGAAGGCGGGAAGTACATCCTGGGAGATATTGCACAGGCAGTGGAAGGAAAGCTTGCTGAGAAGGCAATTGATAAGTGTGATGTACAGGGTATTGGAATGGGCGTTCCCGGACCGGTCAAGGCAGATGGAACGGTTCTGCGTTGTGTCAATCTCGGCTGGGGCATCTTCAATGCTGCGGATGAACTGTCCAAACTGATTGGGTTGCCTGTAAAGGTTGGAAATGATGCGAATATGGCTGCACTCGGCGAGATGTGGCAGGGTGGAGGTAAAGGTTATACGAACATCATTATGGTAACACTCGGAACCGGTGTTGGAGGCGGAATCATTATTGATGGAAAGATGCTTTCCGGTGTAAATGGTGCCGGAGGCGAAATCGGACATATCCAGGTCAATGACGATGAAACAGAAGTCTGTGGCTGTGGAAGAAAGGGATGCCTGGAGCAGTATACATCTGCGACTGGTATTGTTCGTATGGCGAATACTCTGCTCAATACAACTGACCGTCCTTCCGCACTCCGGAATGTGCAGTATGTTTCCGCAAAGGAAGTTTTCGATGCTGCCAAGCAGGGCGATGAGCTTGCATCTGAGATTGTAGAGAGACATGGCAAGTGCCTCGGTAAGACTTTGGCACAGATTGCCTGTGTTGTAGATCCGGAGGTATTTGTAATCGGCGGAGGCGTATCAAAGGCCGGTTCCATTATTACAGATACGACAGAGAAATATTTCAAGGAGTATGCGTTCCATGCGTGCAAGAATACAAAGTTTACGCTTGCAACACTTGGAAATGATGCGGGAATGTATGGCGGAGCCTGTGCAATTCTGAATGACTAGTGTCCAGTAATTGTGAAAATGACGATGGAACGTGGTTTTCCTTCGAATTTTTCTATAGTTTTATACATTGATTAAATTAAGCCTATAAGCTATGATAAATCAGAGCTTATAGGCTTTTTTATGTTTAGTTTTGTGAGGACAGTATGAATTTGATGATGGAAGAGATTAAAATATTGGAACAGGAGCCAATGCAGAAACACACGACATTTCGTGTGGGAGGCGCGGCAAAGTATTTTGCAATGCCAAAAAACACAGAAGAGATACAGGCGCTGATTGCGTACTGCAGGGAACAGAAGCTGTCCTATTACGTGCTTGGAAATGGAAGTAATGTACTGTTTACGGATGATGGATATGATGGGATGATCATCCAGATCGGAAGTGCGATGAGCACGATACAGGTTGCGGGGAACAGTATGTATGTGCAGGCGGGAGCAATTCTGGCAAAGACCGCAAAGCTTGCATACGAGGAAGGGCTGACCGGAATGGAGTTTGCTGCCGGGATACCAGGCAGTGTCGGCGGGGCAGTCGTTATGAATGCCGGTGCGTATGGCGGAGAGATGAAAGATATAGTGGCATATGTCGATGTCTTGTCGACGGATGGTGCACTTCGAAGATATACAGGGGATGAGATGGAGTTTGGATATCGCCACAGTATAATTGATGCAGATAAGATTGTGGTTGGTGTAGGACTCACCTTGAATAAAGGAGATAAAACAGCGATTCTGGATCGGATGAATGAACTGGCAGAAGCGAGACGGAGCAAGCAGCCGCTTGAGTATCCGAGTGCGGGTTCGACATTCAAGCGTCCGGAAGGGTATTTTGCAGCGAAGCTGATCGATGACAGTGGACTGCGTGGATACCGGGTCGGTGGAGCTATGGTATCAGACAAACATTGCGGATTTGTGGTGAATGTTGACCATGCAAGTAGTGCAGATGTGCTTGCAGTTATGAAACATGTGGAAGAAGTTGTAAAAGAAAAATACAACGTGACACTGGAACCGGAGGTAAGAATAATCCGATGAGATTTGTGATTGTAACAGGTATGAGCGGAGCCGGGAAATCGACGGTCCTCAAGATGCTTGAGGATGTGGGGTTTTTCTGTGTTGACAATTTGCCTGTCATGTTAATTGAAAAATTCGCAGAGATTGCACATGATGATAAGCTGGAGGTAGATAATGTAGCAATCGGTGTAGATATCCGGAGCGGTCAGGCTCTCGGTGAGATGTCTGTATGTCTGGAAACATTGAAGAAAAGGAATTTTACGTATGAGATTTTGTTCCTCGATGCAAATGAGCCGGTGCTTGTAAAACGGTATAAGGAAACGAGACGTGCGCATCCGCTTTCGAAGGATGGACGCATCAATGAGGGTATCGTAAAAGAACGGGAGAAGATAGAATTCCTTCGTCAGCGTGCGGATTACATTATTGATACAAGCAACCTTCTGACAAGGGAACTGAAGCGGGAGATTGAGAAGATCTTCGTGGAAGGAAAACAGTACCAGAATATTATCATCACGGTCATGTCATTTGGGTTCAAATATGGAATTCCAAGAGATTCCGATCTGGTGTTTGATGTGCGTTTCCTGCCGAATCCGTATTATATTCCGGAACTGCGGCCGCAGACCGGAAATGATAAGCCGGTATCCGATATGGTGCAAAACTGTAAGGAATACCCAGAGTTTATGAGCAAATTAGATGATATGCTGGAGTTCCTGATTCCGAATTATCTGAAAGAAGGAAAAAACCAGCTGGTGATCTCTGTCGGATGTACAGGCGGAAAACATCGTTCTGTAACAGTTGCAAATGCTTTGTATGAGAAATTACAGACGCTTCCGTACACAGTGCGAATCTATCATAGAGATATTACAAAGGATCGTATTGTGAAAGGAGAGTAGAAAATGTCGTTTTCATCGAATGTAAAGACAGAGCTGCTGTCACACATCAGTAGTGGCAGGCATTGTCGCATGGCTGAGCTTTCTGCGATGATTGCGATGTCAGGTGTCTATCGGGATGGTGTGTGGACGATGCATGGTGAAAACAGTATTTTGCAGGAGAAGATTACAAAACTTGTGCATATGCTGGACATTGACATCAATTCGGCACAGGGGAGGCAGAGTCTGAAACTGACCGATCATGGGGAGTATCTTTCTGTCAATCCGATGCTGGTAGAACGAAACTGCTGCAAAAAAGCATTTATCAGGGGTGCATTCCTGGCGATGGGTTCGCTGACAGACCCCGAGAAGGGATATCATTTCGAGATAGTCTGTAATCGGAAAGAGCAGGCGGATATGTTGACCGGCCTGATCCGGGATTTCAATATCAGCCCAAAGATGATACAGCGTAAAAAATATTATGTGGTATATCTGAAAGACGGATCCATGATCGTGGATCTGCTGAATGTTATGGGAGCACATGTGTCTCTCATGAATATGGAGAATGTACGTATATTGAAGGATATGCGGAATTCTGTAAATCGCCGTGTGAATTGTGAAACGGCAAACCTGAACAAGGTTGTGCATGCCGCGGTTAAGCAGATGGAGGATATTGCTTATATTGAGCAGGTGAAGGGCTTAAAGTATCTGCCGGAACATTTGCGGGCAATCGCGGAGCTTAGAATGGAAGAACCGGATACGAGTCTGGTTGAATTAGGGAAAAAACTGAATCCACCAATTGGAAAATCAGGAGTCAATCATAGATTAAAAAAAATAAGTGAGATAGCGGAAGAGCTAAGGAGGAATTAAAATGGTTAGTAGTACAGTTGTTGTGAATTTGCCGGCAGACGCAGAGGCAAGACCCGTTGCGGTTGTTGTTCAGATTGCTAGTAAGTATGAGAGTAAGATCAAGATTACATCACAGAATCGTAAGATCAATGCCAAGAGCATCATGGGTATGATGAGCCTTGGATTTGGAAATGGGGATGAGCTGATTATTGAGGCAGAGGGCAGCGATGAGGCAGCTGCTGTCGAGGAAATAAAAAATTATATTGAATCTGTCAAGTAGTCTTTCTTGCATAAGATTTTTAACTATGGTATTATAAAAGTAATTATGCAGGGGAAGACCACAAAGGAGGATCGCAGATGGGAAAGCTAAGCAGTTTTTTTAGCAAAATTCCGTTTTTGTCCGGGCTTGGAGGCAAGAAGAAATCAGCCAAAAGCAATGTTGAGCTTCAGTATGATAAGGCGTTAAACCTTATGGAGAACGGTAATGCAGAGGATGCCGTAGAGATATTGGAGAAGATCGTTGACATCGCAATCATGGATCAGAATTATAAGAATTTTGGAACGGATGCGCTGAAGATATTAGGGGAACTGTACGAGACAGGTAAATATAGCAACTGTATTGTTGATGTGAATCTGAACAAGGCAACACAGTACTATGAGAAATATACGAATCTGAGTAAAGATGGCGAGATGATTTATAAGCTGGCACAGATGCTTTTGGACATCCAGAATTTCTCAAAGGCAATTACATTCTTTGAGAAGGCAACGGAGTGTGGCATTAAAGCAGCATATATGAATCTCGGTAGTATTTACGAGAATGGTCTGAATCGTGTGGATCAATATGGGAATAAGAGTGATTTCGTTGTTCCGGTTGATTATGAGAAGGCTATGTCATGGTATAAGAAGCTGGCTGACATGGGAGATTCCAAGGCGAAGGCAGCGTATGACCGTGTAGAATATGCCAGCAGCCATACAGACAGTATTGAGTTTGAAGAGAAGGATAAGCTCTATACAGAGATCGCGGAAGCGAGACGTGCAAAGGGCAAGGAACCGAAATACAAGGCGATTGATCCGGCACGTCTGCAGTATCAGTATACATATGTACATAATCAGGTTGATGGATATATCCACAAGCTTCCGAAGGACTGGGTGAAGACGATTAACAGTGATACCGATGAGGAGTATTATGCACCAAGTCTTACATACAAGGACTTTGCAATGTATGTAAGCTATGACAGTATTCCGAGAGATTCCAAGAAGACACTGGAGAATTATCTTCGTTATTGCAACGATGCGTTTGACGAGGAATTACAGTTAAAGGCATACATCACAGAGTATGCAGATGGTATCTGCACGACGTTCTATCACAAGGAGATGGAGAAGGGTATTGTAACATTTGCCTTCTATCAGGGTAAGCGGCTTGCATGTATGCGTTTTGTGTGTGCATCCATGGAGATTATCGAACAGTATGAGGAGATTATCTTCGAGACAGCGAACTCATTTGCGTTCGTCGATCCGACGCTTGTCAGTGACCAGAGTCTGAACCGTAAGGATAACCAGTATTATAGTGAGGCACTGTATTGTTATTATTTGGAGGACTATGAGGGCGCGATGGCGGCTGCGAAGCAGGCGTTGAAGCTTGGAAGTATCAAGGCTAGTTATCTGTTGATTGAATTGTATTACGATGAGGATTCACCGTATAAGGATCTCGAGAAGACAATTAGTTATGCAAAGCAGTTGTTTGATGCGACGAAGGATCCGGATCTGGCATTCCTGCTTGGAAACATCTATGATCAGAAGATGAAAGATTACATGAAGGCGCTCAATTGGTATGAGACAGCACATCGTCTCGGACATCGACGGGTTGCATTCTATCTGGGACGTTTTTATTACTATGGTGTGCTTCGTACGAAGCGGGATGGTATTAAGGCGTTAGAGTATTTCAAGGAAGCACAGGCAAATGGTATTCTGGAGGCAGAAGCGTATATCAAGGATATTCAAGAGCTTGGTAACGAGGATCTGCAGCGCGCTGTAGAAACATGGGAGCGTTCCGTAGAAGCCGGAAGCGGACAGGCAGCATTGAAGGTTGCACTGTACAAGCAGAGTCAGGTGTTCTATATTGCAAATTCATATGAGATTGAAAAAGCATTTTTGGAAGCCCTTGGCTTGGGAAGCTATCAGGCAGCTTACGAGCTTGGTAAGATCTACCAGCAGCAGGAGGCAGATGAGAATTATCACGGTGAGATCAAGAGTATCAAGTATTTTGAGAAGGCTTACGATAACGGTTATGAGGATTTTGATAAGGACAACCTCTTCAAGGTAATTGAGTATAAGGCTGGCAAGACAAATGATATGAGCAAGCAGATTGAGCTTTACATGCATAGTGCAAAGCAGGCATATGTTCCGGCCGTGAAGAAGATTGTAGAGATGGTCGCCTATATTACACCGGGCATCGTGGATTTGTATAATGAGTTGTGTGAGATTGCGGAGACGGGGGATGACAGTGCGATTATCTCCATGAATATGCTGGAGAAGAAGTATACAGACCTTGTAATCAAGCAACCGACAAGTGGACAGAAGGTTATCGAGAACAAGTTCTTCCGCCTGTGTGTTCCGAAGGAGAGTACGGCTGTGATCAACGACGAGGGCGGTACGATCAAGCTTGCGGATTCCGTTGTGGAGTTTGCGGTTGCGGAGATGCCGGTCAGTGCAGATCAGGAGGAGGATTATCTGAAGATTTACAAGCTGATTCTTTCTGAGTATCTGCCGGACGAGAATGCTGAGATTATCATTGCGAACTCCCGTATGATTGGTTCCGGTATGCGTGAGACAAAGAACAACGTACATTCTTACAGCATCCTGTTGATCAGCTCGAAGAACCAGTATCTGTTCAAGCTGAGTTCCAGAGATCGCCGTGAGATGATGATGTTCAAGGATAAGGTGCTTGAGATTGCAAAATCTCTGGTTGAGACCGGGGAAATCTATGTTGCAACCGAGGAAGCAAAGAAGAAGATCGGACTTTCGTTCCTGCTTCAGTCCAACGATAACGGATTTCTTTCAATCGGAAAAGCAGAATAAATTTAGAGTTTATGAAACGCCATGCGTTTGGGATTCCCCAATCGTATGGCGTTTTTTTATGAGCGAATCCCCGCGCATCCTGTTAATTTTGTATCTAGCCATGTGGTCAACTCATATATGATGTATTGAAATTAAGAAGTTCTAAGATGTTCTGATATAGGTAATAAACATGCACGCAACCACCGCCAATTCGCCGTCCATGGCTCAGTGGCGGCTTACCTGAACATCGTGTTCAGGTATTGCTGTGTATCAAACAGAACATCAAGAACTTCTAAATTCCAAACATATTATATATGAGTTTGACCGCATGGTTAGATACATTTTATTAAATTGGTGTGCGCGGGTGTTTGCAAGCGTAAAAACCCACGTTGTGGGTGCAGGAAGAGAAAAACAAGCGTGAAAACCCACCCCGGAAGCTGATTGGTAAGTGACGGAGAGAAAACTGGGCGTGAGGAGTAGGAAGCAAGCGGAAAAACCCACGTCGTGGGTGCAGGAAGAGAAAAACAAGCGTGAAAACCCACCCCGGAAGCTGATTGATGGGGAGCGGAGAGAAAACTGGGCGTGAGGAGTAAGATGTGAAAGATGAGTAAAGATAGGAAACAAATCAGGCATTTTTAAGCACAAATGTGGTATGCCTGATTTTGTGTATTGTCACATTTATCTTTACATTTTTGCTCAAGACAGATATTATGGGATTTGTATATGTATGTATGATTCTGCTTGTGAACAATGTAAGTTACATGATGCGTGTAGCGAAGCTGGAGCGACGCAGGTAGGCAAGCTGGTTATTGCTGAACTAGGAGCGGCTACGCTGGAATTGAAGAAAACATGTGTTTACGAAGGAAATAACGGAAGCAGAGTAAAGATTGAAGATGGAGGAAACGAATATGGGAATGAATTCAATTGATGCAGAAGATGATCAGTTTGCATATCGGTATGATACGCAGTTGCTGATCGACCGGAGAGATAAGGATTTGGATGAGGATGAAATTGCAGATTATATCACGGATCATATCGAGGGAAACAGCTTGATCGCGGCTGGAGACGAGGATCTGGTGAAGATTCATTTTCATACAAATGAGCCTTGGAAGGTGCTGGAGTATTGCAGTACAGTTGGCGAGATCTACGATATTGTTGTCGAGGATATGATCCGTCAGTCAGCAGGACTGCAGGGATAGAATGCCGATAGGAGAAAACAATGACAGGAAAACTGAAGATATGTAATTTCGGTAAAAACATGCTGCAGATATTTTATGTGACAACATTGTTTGCAGCCATCTATCTGATTCTCGGTTTTTGCGGATTCTATGAGCAATGGTTTGCGAATGGCCCGTCAGGAATTGCGGTAGAGAAAAAATACTGGCTGATCCGTCTGTGTATTATATTCTTGGTTGAGATTACAATATTCTGGATTGGAATGATCAGCGTGTATCTGACATCACAGCAGCTGGGAATCCGCTGGCGTGTGTTGGGGCTTATATGTGGCTGGATTCCGATTGCGCATCTGGTGATGCTGCATATCATTATCCGGACGGTAAGACGGGAAGTAAAGTTCGAGAAGCTGCGTGCGAAGCGGAATGCTGCGCGGGCAGATGAGCAGATATGTAAAACAAAATATCCGATACTTATGGTGCATGGCGTGTTCTTCCGGGATTTTGAACACTTAAATTACTGGGGCAGAATACCGGCGGAGCTTACGGAAAATGGTGCGAAGATCTATTACGGAAACCATAACAGTGCCGCGGCTGTGCGGGATAGTGCAAAGGAATTAGAGGCACGTATCAGGCAGATTGTCGAGGAAACCGGCTGTGAGAAGGTAAATGTGATCGCACATTCCAAAGGTGGACTTGACACGAGGGCGGCGATTGCACTTACTTCCGCAGGAGATTATATTGCGTCACTTACGACAATCAACACGCCACACAGGGGCTGTGAATTTGCAGATTATTTATTAGAGAATATTCCGGAGGCACAGCAGAAGGCGATTGAAAAGGCATATAATGCAGGTGCAGAAAAGCTTGGAGATACGAACCCCGATTTCATGGCAGCCGTCCATGATCTCACTTCTACGAACTGTGCAAGCTTCAATGAAGAAGTCAAGAATGTACCGGGGATTTATTACCAGTCTTTTGGCTCGAAATTGAACCGTCCATCATCCGGACGATTCCCGCTCAATCTGTCGTATCTGCTTGTTAAGCGGTTTGATGGACCGAATGATGGTCTGGTTGGAGAAAAGTCTTTTGCGTGGGGAGAAGACTACCAGTTCCTGACTGTAAAGGGCAAGCGGGGAATTTCACACGGAGATGTGATCGACTTGAACCGCGAGGATATTCCGGGATTTGATGTACGGGAATTCTATGTGCAGCTTGTATGCAAGCTAAAAGAACGGGGGCTGTAGAAACGGGAGAAAACACTTGATTTAAACTTCGGCCCCGTTGGGAACGAAGTTAGTTAAGAAAAAAGAATATGGAATATAAAAATTCGGCGCCAGTGGCGTCGAATTTTTTTGTGGAGAAATTTGTACATTTTTATATTGGAATATTTTATGGTATATTCATAAAAAATGGAACTTCGGGTCCGGTGGACCAAAAGTTAGAATGGGAGGAACGTATGGAAGAAATGACGAAAGAAGAAATGCAAAGATTTTTGAATCGTGAGGCAGAACAAGGAAATACAGAGTATGAAACACTTAAGGCTTTGGTGGATATTCTAGGAATTTCATTTCCTAAATTAGGGAGTGACATAAGGGGGAGGGTGTAGTGGAAACAAAGAAGAGGGAAAAAACATTAGTAGAATTATTTGAAGATATGCGAAACCAATTTTATAATATGCATGGTAAATTGTATACAGCACAGGAAGCTGCATTTTTGACAGAAATCATAAAAATATTGGTAAAATTACCAGAAAATGAAAGGGAAAGCGTTGAAAAGGTACTTTTGAATGATAACGCAAACAAAAGTGCAGGAGGAAAGGTAATTAAAGAGTTTCTTTTGTTATCAACAAATAAATAGCAAAAAATTCGACTCCACTGGAGACGAATTAAGCAAAGGAGAAGACAATGGTTACATTAAGTTTTGTATTTAACGATGAAAAGGTGAAAGTATCTGGTCAAACAAGGGATGAGCTTCTGGAGCCTATGCGAGAACATGCGAAGAAATATGAAATAACTGAGACAAGGTATGGCGTGTTCTCTATGGATGGTGAATATGCACTGGGAGCAATCGGCAGGTATGCGGTTCATATGTCCGAGGAATTTATGAGTTATTTTGATGAGATATTATTGGATGTGAATGGAAATATTGAAGATTGCAAACAGGAATTGATAAAGGCAAGGGCGACAATACGCGTATAAAAAGAGAGGAAAATTGTATGATGTAGGGATAAAACTGTAGAAATATTTATGTATGGAATATTTGCACAATAGAACAAGGAAGGTGGAGAAGGTGATTTGTATAAAGGATGATTTTGGATTAGACGAAGAAATAATAAGAAAAATCGTAACGGAGATAAAGGATTCTGTTAGTCGGCGAATGGGAGCTAACGTCGAGGATATTATTTTATTTGGTTCATGTGCGCGCGGAGATTATGATAAGGATTCAGATATTGACATCGCGATTCTAACAAAAACCGGAAGAGAGGAAAATGCAGCATACAGAATGGAGCTTGCTGAAATAGCCACAGATATTGCAATGGAATATTTTGCCGTCGTTAATTTCTTATGTATTCCATACAAGGAATATATCGAGAAAAAAAGCTGGTATGCGCTGTATAATAATATATCGAACGATGGAATTGCTATATGACAGATAAAGAGATAGCAGGTGAACGGACAATTGTGACCTGCATATGTGGATTGGTGTATGACGCAGAGATAAACCTATAAGAAAGAGGAAAGGAATTTTTATGGTATATATTGATATTGTTCAAAATGGCTCATTCATCATATTAAATTGCCACAGAGGCAGTGAAGATGGTGAATATTTTCAATTAGTGATTGATGCTCAGACACGGGAGGTAATTAAACGACCAGCAGAATCAGACATTGATGCATCAGCCGCGTACTCGCATATATATGCGATGCTTTGTAGTGGAGAGGAACTCCCATTACATACGGTTGCAGCATGGGGATAAAAAGAAAGGGTATGTTAACGACATAAGAATAGCAAACAAAGGGGAACGATTCTCGTTCCCCTTTACCATGTTACCGATTAGATTCCGTTTTGATAATTTCTTACCGCTCTGCAATCGGTGTATATGCACGGTTTCCCGCAATCGACTTGTAAGCCGGTCGGATGATCTTGTTGGTATTGATCAGCTCTTCGATACGGTGGGCACTCCAGCCGGCGATACGGGCAACGGCAAACATCGGTGTGAAGAGTTCTTCCGGCAGATCAAGCATGGTGTACACGAAACCGCTGTAGAAATCAACGTTCGGGCTTACACCTTTATAGATCTTGCGCTTGTCGGCGATGACTTCCTTCGCAATCTCAGCGACATCCATATAAAGCTTATATTCTTTTTCCTTGTGCTTTTCCTCAGACAGTTTTCCGACAAAGGTCTGGAATACATTCGCACGTGGATCGGAGATGGAATATACTGCATGTCCCATTCCGTAGATCAGTCCGGAACGGTCGAAGGCTTTCTTGTCCAAAATATCGCACAGATACTGGCGGATTTCATCTTTATCATCCCAGTCACGGACGTGCTCTTTCAGATCGTCAAACATACGCTTTACCTTGACATTGGCACCACCGTGCTTTGGCCCCTTCAAAGAGCAAAGGGAAGCGGCAACCGAAGAATAGGTATCCGTACCGGAGGAGGTAACAACGTGTGTTGTAAATGTGGAGTTGTTACCACCGCCATGTTCCGCATGGAGCACAAGCGCTAAGTCGAGCACCTTTGCTTCGGTATCGGTATAAGATTTATCCTGACGCAGGAGGCGCAGAATATTCTCGGCAGTGGAAAGCTCCGGCTTTGGCTTGTGGATATAAAGTCCCTTCCCAAGCTCGTAGTGGCGGTATGCCTGATACGAGTACACGGCAAGCGCCGGGAAATTCGCAATCAGCTCAATGCTCTGACGAAGGACGTTCGGAATGCTGACATCCATGGCGTTTGTATCGTAAGAGCTGAGTGTGAGGATATTTTTCGCAAGAGCATTCATGATATCGGGTGTCGGTGTTTTTAATATAATGTCTCTTGCAAAATAATGTGGCAGCTTCCGGTAGGAACCGAGCAGCGTGTTGAAATCTGCAAGCTCTTTTTTGTTCGGCAGCTCGCCGAAGAGCAGAAGATAGACGGTTTCTTCAAAACCAAAACGTTTCTCGGAAGTAAAGCCTCTGACCAGATCGTAAATGTTAATTCCACGGTAGTAGAGCTGGCCGTCGATTGGTATTGTGACACCGTTTACCTCCTCAGAGGAGATGATTGTGGAGATCTCTGTAAGGCCTGTCAGAACTCCTTTGCCGTCTAAATCGCGCAGCCCGCGCTTTACCTGATATTTTGTATACAATTCGGGATCAATCACATCGTGGCTTTCGCATAATTTTGCCAAACGCTCGAACTCCGGTGTGACTGCTGAAAATTCCTGTTGATTCATATATTCACTTCCTTATCTGATTTATTAATGATGCATTGCAGACGCTGAAACCAGCAAATGTAACAATGCAATAAGTACATGCTGATAGACAATGACACAGTCTGATAATTGCACATATATGATATATGCGAATTTTATGCTATATGTTTATCGCGGTTTGCGATAACTTATATATTAGCATACTATAATTTCAATATTTTGGCAAACCATTTCCCGTGAACAAATTGTGAAATTTATACAAAAAATGTAAATTGAATATAAAATATACGAAAAAAAGCAGCATAATTGTATGCATACCGAATGGTAAAATAGGGGATTAGATAGATTTTTAATGAAAAATTTCAGAAATTCCGGAAAAGTTATTGAAAATTTTTATTAGGTATATTAGAATAACAAAGATACTGAATGTATTTAATTTCGAATGTATATGTTATTTTAGGAGGATAATTATGGAAGCAAGTGATTTCAGAAATGGTGTGACTTTTGTATGTGATGGTCAGCCTTGTCAGGTAATAGAGTTTCAGCATGTAAAGCCGGGTAAGGGTGCTGCATTCGTTCGTACAAAGTATAAGAATATTATCACAGGTGCAATCAGAGAGACAAGTTTCAACCCTACAGCAAAGTTCGATTCTGCATATATCGAGCGTAAGGATATGGATTACTCTTACAGAGATGGTAACCTGTATTACTTCATGGATCAGGAGACATTCGAGATGATTCCTGTCGATGAGAGCGTAGTTGGTGACGCTATGAAGTTTGTTAAGGAAGGCATGACATGTAAGATTTCTATCTACGAGGGGAATGTATTCGCAGTAGAAGGTCCTGATTTTGTAGAGCTTGAGATTACAGAGTGTGAGCCGGGTGTAGCAGGAAATACAGCTACAAACGCTACAAAGCCATGTACAGTTGAGACAGGTGCAACATTGAATGTTCCTCTGTTTATCAACCAGGGTGAGATTATCAAGATCGATACACGTACAGGAAAGTATCTTTCAAGAGCAAAGTAATTTAAAAATTACGAATTGAATCAGAATAATCAAAGGCACGTTCCGTTTCGGAGCGTGCTTTTTTGTGTAATATGCCATCATGCAGAAATTGTGCGATCTGCAATCTGGATAAAATCAAAAAGTTACAATCATATATTTCCGCATCCCGCATATATATATGGTAGGGGTGAATGCTGTGAGAAATGAAATCTTGAAATTACTCCCCACTTGTATTCGGTACATAATCAATCAGATTGACATAGATTATAACTCCCTGATAGAGCTTCGGTTCCGGATTTGCGAGCCGTTGATACTGGTTTTTGTGCAGGGAGAATATTTTGTGCAGAATTGTGGGGGACTGACACTCGATCGAAAAAAAGCATATCGTGTAACTGCGGATGATATCCGGGGGATTATCGATGCAGTGACCGATTACTCGTTGTATGCATATGAGGATGAAGTGAGACAGGGGTTTGTGACAGTGTGTGGCGGGCATCGCGTGGGCGTTGCCGGTCAGGTTGTATTGGAGCATGGGAGAGTAAGAAACGTGAAACATATATCGTTTATTAATATTCGGGTATCCCATCAGATTAAGGGCTGTGCGGCCTGCCTGCTTCCGTATGTGATTAAGGACGGCAGGCTTCTGCATACGCTGATCATATCGCCTCCGGGGTGCGGGAAGACAACAATCCTGCGGGATCTGGTGCGGCTGATATCGGATGGGAACAGCTATTGCAGAGGGATGAATGTCGGCGTGGTGGATGAGCGTTCGGAGCTTGCCGCCTGCTACATGGGAATTCCGCAAAATGATGTTGGGCTTCGCACGGATATCTTAGATGGATGTCCGAAGGCGGAAGGGATGTTGATGCTGCTTCGGTCAATGAGTCCGAAGGTGATTGCGGTGGATGAGATCGGAAGCCGGGAGGATATCGATGCAATCTCGTATGTCATCAATTGTGGCTGTGGGATTCTGGCGACAATCCATGGGGATTCCATCGACGATATCCGCACGCGTCCGGTGCTTCGAAAGCTGGTAGAGGAGAAGGTGTTCGAACGCTACATCGTACTTGGACGGAGCGCAGGGATCGGAACGGTTGAATCGATCTTTGACGAGAGGGGTAATGAGTTATACATTGGTTCACTGTCGGTTGCAAATTGATCGGAATCATCTGTGTGCTTGGTGGCTGCGTGGCTATGGGGATTCTTCGCGCGATGGCAATTCGCCGTCGCGTGAAGGAAATGCAGGAATATGCACGTGTGCTTTCCGTTGCCACAGCGGAGCTTCGATACCGGAGAGATATTCTGGCACAGGTATTTGTCCGTGTTGCAAAAAAATGCCGCCAGCCATATGCCGCTTGGTTGTCAGAACTTTCACAGGCACTCATGGAGGCGCAGCAGGGACAGGCATATTCTTATACGGAAGTGGCTGCCGATTTTGATCAGATCTGGAGGAAGCATGCAGACAGGCTGTACGAAAGTTCCGGTCTAAAACAAGAAGATATGGAATATATATATAACCTGGGACAGACTATCGGATATCTGGATGTACAGGCACAGGAGGAAGGACTGGCGTTGCTGCAGGCAGATCTGGGACGACATATCCGGGAGCTTGAGACAGAGTCGAAGGACCGTATACGGGTATCGCTTGCGGTTGGAAGTGTCGCAGGTGTGTTGCTGATTATAATCTTGATTTAACAGATGCAGGGGAATGAAAATGACGATTCAGTTGATCTTCAAAATTGCAGCCGTCGGAATTGTCGTGGCACTCATCAATCAGGTATTAAAGCATTCGGGCAGGGACGATCAGGCGTATCTGGTGAGCCTTGCAGGTCTGATTATCGTATTGACATGGATTATTCCTTATGTCAATCAGTTGTTTCAGGATATCAACACGTTGTTTGGATTTTAAGGAGGCGGAATATGAATCTGGGAGTGACGATGGTATTTACAATCGTGGCAGTGATTCTGGCATTATCCTTAAAATCCAGGAATCCGGAGTACAGTACATTTATCAGTGTGGCGGTGTGCATTGTGTTGTTGTTTGTCTGCGTGTCGCGGATGCGTGTCATGCTTTCCGGAATCCGGACGTTGACGGACAAGATCCGGATGGACAGCACGTATCTTGTGATCCTGGTCAAGCTGATTGGGATTGCCTATATCTGTGAGTTTGCAGCGAGTATCAGCAAGGATGCCGGATACAGTGCGGTTGCATCCCAGATTGAACTGCTTGGAAAGCTTACGATGCTGGTTGTGTCGCTTCCGGTTTTTATGCAGGTAGTGCAGACGGTACTGTCGTTGATCGATTGATGGAGGAATCCGCCAAATGAGCCTGCGGACTACACATACAACTACATATTTCACTTGCAGATGGCTGGTAGCGGTACTGGCCATTTTTCTGTTTACACATGTCTGTATACCGGCTGCGCGGGCGCAGGAACTATCAGAAGCCACGCAGGAGCCGGACGATTCTTGCACGACAACCTCTATCTATAATTCCATCTTCGATGAACTGAATCTGGATGAGGTAGAGCGTGCCTTGCAGCAGGAGGGAATCCAGACATCCATGCCGCTGACGGAGATGGTGAGAAGACAGGTGGAGGGTGACAATAAATCGGTGTTAGCCGCGCTGCTTACAACAATCAGTAATGTTTTCTTCGGAGAGTTGTCGCAGAACAAAGGACTGCTCTTAGAACTCGTCGGGATTGTCCTGATCGGAAGCATCTTCGTGAATCTGTCGAATTCCTTTGCAGGGGGATTTATCAGCGAAAATGGATTTTACATCACCTATATGCTTATGACGTCCATGCTGCTGACTTCTTTTTCGATGGCTTATGCGATTGCGCTTGCTGCACTCGACAAGGTGCTGGTTGCGGTACGGCTGTTAGTGCCGGCATTCCTGCTTGTGTTGCAGTTTGTCGGACATGCAGCGACTGCGGGAGGTACGTACAATCTGGTTCTGGTCGGAATCTGGCTCATACAGGCGGTGATCATCCGGCTTGTGCTGCCACTGATTGAATTCTATGTGATTGTGGCACTTGTGAATAACCTGCAAAAAGAGGACAGCTTCTCAAAACTGTGTGAGCTTGTGCAGAGCCTGATCAAATGGATTTTGCGGACGATTATCGTGGTTGTGATCGGACTGAATGTAATCAAGGGCTTGTTGGAGCCGCAGATGGACAGAATCGGGAAAACAGCGGTGAACCGTGCCCTGACAGCGATTCCGGGCAGCGTGGTTTCGGTTCTTGCCGGCACATATCTTGCCTGTGGCATGATCATAAAAAACAGTATTGGTATCGCTGGAATCCTGATTTTGTCGGGGGTCTGCGTGATCCCGGTCATCAAGCTTTTTTTATTAATGTTTACGGTCAGGATTACAACGGCACTGATCCAGCCGATGGGAGACAGGAGATATGTGGATGGCACGACAGCGCTTGCAAATGGAATCGGGATGCTGATGCAGGCACTGGCAAGTGCACTTGTCTTATTTATCATAACCCTCGCAATCATGTCGGGGGCAACGAACGGAACAGGAGGGTAGCTATGCTGTTTGGCTGGATGAAAAGCCTGATTTTTTATCTGCTGCTTGCAACGATTGTGACGCATATGGCGCCGTCGAATCAATATAAGCAATATATCCGGTATTTCATCGGGCTTGTTGTGATCGTGTTGCTTGCAAGTCCGATAAAATTCCTTTTCGAGTTCGGAAGCGGGGATCTGCAGGAGCTTCTGTATGAGATTGAGCATGTGGAAAAACAGGAGTCCATAGCGGGAGTCGGCGGAAGTATCACGGATTATTATGGTATGGGTATCCGGGATGGCTTGAAAGAAGAATTGGGAGATTATCCGGTCGAGGATGTTGCAATCATAACAGATACCGATGGAACGCTGTTGCAATGCACGATTTATATAAGCGAGGCAAGGGCAACAGCGGAAATGGAAAAAGAAATAAAAAAATACATTTCGGATGTCTATAATCTGGAGGATGCTCGTATATATGTAGTAAGACGGTGAGAATATGGAGTGGAAATTTAAGAAAAATGAAAAATGGAACAAGGTAATACTGGTTGTGTTATGCGGTATATTGCTGCTTGTGATTGCGATGCCGCAGAAGGCAGCAGGGACAGCAACGGGTGGATCCGCAGCATCGGAGGATACAACCGTTTCGTATGAGGAACGTCTGCGGACACTGCTTGCGGATACCTATGGTGCGGACATGGTTGATGTTTTGATCTATGCAGGGGATCGTACACAGACGTATTATGGCTCAGGAGGCAAAGAGTCGATCACGGGCGTGTTGATCACGATTAAAAAGGAAGCGGTCACAGGTACCACGATAGCAGATATTACCTTGGCGGTATGCGCGCTTTTTGATCTGCCGGCACATAAGGTGGCGGTTCTGGTAAAAAAATAAGGAGGTTTTTATGAAGAAAAAAACCATGAAACGAAACCAGATTATTATTGGGGCACTCACAGTACTGCTTGGAGTGGCAGGCTACATTAACTTCGCCGGGAACAAACAGCTGGATTTAAAGTCCGGAGATGGAGGACAGACAGAGTCTGCATTTGCGGAAGATCAGATACATACACAGACGGATGTGCAGCTGCCGAATGGAGAAGTGACGGTGTCTGAAATGGGCGAGGATGAGTATATGGAGTTGAATTCATCGGAGGAAAAAATCGGGCAGGCGGTGCTTACTTCCGCGAATGCTGCGAATAATTTCGTATCAATCAAACTGAACCGTGAGCAGAACCGGAGTCAGAACAAGGAGACCTTGCTGGAAATCATCAATGGGGATGGCATGGATACGCAGGCAGTTGCTTCAGCGACGGATGCATATGTGAAGCTGACGGAGGATGCGGAGAAGGAGCAGGAAGCAGAGTCGATTCTTGCAGCGAAGGGATTTGGTGATGCGATTGTTTCTATCGGCGGGGATACCGTGGATGTTGTGTTAAACTGCACGGAGCTGCCGGATGCAAAAAGAGCCCAGGTAGAAGATGTTGTGACAAGAAAGACCGGATGCACGGTGGAACAGATTGTAATTACACTGGCGCAATAGGAAACGGCGGAAGCCCTGCGTGGATGCGGGGCTTTTTTTGTTGCATATTATACATAAATTGGGTATAATATTTTCATATATGCAAAGAAATAAATTCGCGATGTGCGTAAAGGAGGCAACTATGAGCGATATGATAAATGAAGAAGAAAAGATTGGTAAGATCAGTATTGCAGATGGTGTTGTAGCGTCGATCGCCGGAATCGCGGCAATCGAAGTAGAAGGTGTATCAAAACTCACCGGGAATATCTCGAAGGAGCTGGTAGCAAAGCTTGGTAAGAAGAATCTGGCGAATGGTGTCAAGGTTGAGATCGCAGATGGAAATGTGTCTGTTGATTTGTCGCTTGAGGTTGAGTATGGCACCAGCATCAAGAAGGTATCAGAGGGCGTACAGGAGAAGGTAAAACAGGCAATCGAGAATATGACAGGTCTGCATGTACGTGTTGTAAATGTTGTTGTATCCGGCATTAAGATGACGAAAGAATAAGGCGGTTAATTATGACAAGAAGAGGAATTCGAGAGAATATTTTCCAGATTGTATTTAAAGCGGCGTTTAACGATCAGGAAGAGATGGAAGAACAGATTCATTTTACTGTGGATCAGATTGAGAAGCCGGAGGAAGATCCGGACGATATCGTGGTGGCGGAAGCCGGACATGCGAAGGAAGAAGACATTGCCTATATAGAGACAAAGTCAAGAAAGATCCTTGCGATGCTGCCGGAACTGGACGCGAAGATCAGTGAGATCTCTGATGGATGGCAGATCGGCAGACTGGGCAAGCCGGAGCTTGCTATCCTGCGTCTGGCAGTCTACGAGATGCTTTATGACGAGGAAGTCCCATTCCGCGTGGCAATCAATGAGGCAGTAGAACTTGCGAAGAAATACTGTAATCCGGATGCAAGCGGATTTATCAATGCGGTATTGGCAAAGGTTGAGGAACCATGAGAGTAGAAAATGGAAAGAAAATTCTTTCTGTCAGCGAAGTAAACACTTATATTGGCAATATTATTAAACAGGATTACCTGTTGAAGAACGTCTGTTTAGAGGGCGAAGTATCCAGTCTCAGCAAAGGCCCGACCGGACATTTGTATATTACGCTCAAAGACTGCACGGCACCGGAAGGACAGAACGGGACC
>ULWY01077209.1_pt1 | contig 28164 bp, 22 predicted proteins | sample 1960761 | NCBI WGS metagenome assembly ULWY01 (sample SAMEA4835824, study PRJEB28245) | human gut metagenome | biome: gut microbiome; material: fecal sample | place: Denmark | collected 2008 | reverse complement strand
ACATATTTAGCACCAGCTTCGATGTGAGCCTGAGCTTTTTCTTTAGTCAAGAACAAACCAGTTGATTCAACTACGTATTCTGCACCAACTTCGTTCCATTTCAAATCAGCAGGATTTCTTTCAGCTGTTACGCGGATTTCTTTACCGTTAACGATCAATTTGCTGTTTTCAACGTCAGCTTCGATAGTACCGTTGAACTGTCCGTGCATTGTATCATACTTCAACATGTAAGCCAAGTAATCTACTGGGCACAAGTCGTTAATACCTACAATCTGAATGTCGCTTCTGTTCTGAGCAGCACGGAATACGAAACGGCCGATACGGCCGAAACCGTTAATACCTACTTTAATCATTTTGTTTTAATTTTAAAGGTTTTATAATAACTTTATAAACTCTCGTGTTTATGCTGCAGTGCAGGGCTTGATGAGAAATATTACCTTTCTCTTCCTAACTGCGATGGCAAAATTAAGCATTTCTTTTCGAACCGCAAATACAAAAGATTGTAATTTTAGTGAAAACCTAACCGCTTATTTAGCACTTTGGGTTAAAATCATGCAATTGTAAACCTGTGGTTGTACATTTTGTAATGTATGGTTATCAAATTAAACATTGCGGCTTGCTGGTAAATTGTATGTGCCGTGTTATGCGGCACTGTCTTTGCGGGTACACATTATTTATATTAGTGCAAATTTTATTCCGCAACAGTTAGAGAGTATTTACTTTTTGCTAACTTTGCACGCATAAATACGAATATAAACCCGTAAACTTTCGATATGCAGGAAAAAATTATTATTCTCGACTTCGGTTCGCAGACTACGCAGCTCATCGGACGCCGTTTGCGCGAACTGAACATGTATTGCGAGATTGTTCCCTACAACAAGTTCCCTCACGAAGATCCGTCGGTTATCGGTGTGATTCTTTCGGGAAGCCCTTTCTCTGTTTACGACGAGAAGGCGTTTAAGGTAGACCTAACAAACATTCGCGGTAAATATCCTATCTTAGGTATATGCTATGGCGCACAGTTCATGTCGTATACATACGGCGGAAATGTAGAACCGGCCAACACACGCGAATACGGACGTGCACATCTTTCTACTTTCAATCATGAGAGCCCGTTGCTGAAGGGTATACGCGAGCATTCGCAAGTATGGATGAGCCACGGAGATACTATTACTGCTCTGCCCGACGATTTTGAAGTTATCGCTTCGACCGACAAGGTGGCTATCGCTGCTTATCAGTCTAAGACCGACAAGCTGTGGGGCGTTCAGTTCCATCCGGAAGTATTCCATAGCGAAGACGGAACTCAGATTCTGAAAAATTTTGTAGTAGACATCTGCGGCGGTAAGCAAGATTGGAGCGCTGCTTCGTTTGTTGATACTACAGTTGCCGAATTGAAGGCGCAAGTAGGAAACGACCGTGTAATCTTAGGATTGAGCGGTGGTGTAGACTCATCGGTTGCTGCTGTTTTGTTGCACCGTGCCATCGGCAAGAACCTTACTTGTATTTTCGTAGACCACGGATTGCTGCGTAAGAATGAGTTTAAGAACGTAATGCATGATTACGAGTGCTTGGGCTTGAACGTGATAGGCGTAGACGCTAGCGAGAAATTCTTCAAAGACCTGGAAGGTGTTACCGATCCGGAACAGAAGCGTAAAATCATTGGCCGCGATTTTGTAGAGGTATTCAATGCTGAGGCTAAGAAGATTACCGACGCTAAGTGGTTGGCTCAAGGAACTATTTACCCAGACCGTATCGAGAGTCTTAACATTACCGGAAAGACTATCAAGAGTCATCATAATGTAGGTGGTTTGCCAGAGGAAATGCACCTCAGCCTGTGCGAACCGTTGCAGTGGTTGTTTAAGGACGAAGTTCGTCGCGTAGGTCGCGAGCTTGGTATTCCTGAACATCTTATCACACGTCATCCGTTCCCGGGTCCGGGCTTGGCTGTACGTATCTTGGGCGATATCACTCGCGAAAAGGTTCGTATCCTTCAGGATGCTGACGATATCTTTATCCAAGGTCTGCGCGACTGGAAGGTTAAGGATGAAAACGGTAACGAAACTGCACTTTACCATCAGGTATGGCAGGCAGGAGTTATCTTGCTTCCGGTACAGAGCGTTGGTGTGATGGGTGATGAACGTACTTACGAACGTGCCGTAGCACTGCGTGCGGTAACAAGTACCGATGCCATGACTGCCGACTGGGCTCATCTGCCTTACGAATTTATGGCTAAGGTATCGAACGATATTATTAATAAGGTGAAGGGCGTGAATAGAGTTTGCTACGATATCTCGTCAAAACCACCTGCCACAATTGAGTGGGAATAATTTTCGTTCTCACTCTTTTAGACGGACAAGATATTAAATAAAAAAGGGCATAGGCATAAACGGAACACCGTATGCTTATGCCCTTTCGTTATATATAAATATAGCTATTATGAGAAAATACAAATCTTTATCGTACGTGCGATTGGCTGCATTGCTTATGGGATGCTGTCCGCTGGTAGTCAATGCTCAAGAGATGACGGTGAAAGAGCCGGTAGTAAAGAATGTAATAAGCAACACTAATCAGTGGAATGGAAAGCGTGTGGCTTTCTTGGGCGATTCTATTACCGACAAAATTCACGTAGGTACAACTAAAAACTATTGGCAATACCTGTCCGAGATGCTTGGGCTTGAGCCTATGGTGTATGGGATTAACGGTAACCAGTGGAATGGCGTTTATAAGCAGGCTGTGAAACTAAAGACTGAACATGCTGAAGACGTAGACGCTATCATCATTTTTGCCGGAACCAACGATTATAACGCTGGAGTTCCTTTAGGTGAATGGTATTCTTATGCCGACAAAGAAACGCTGGTGAAAGGTGGTAAGATGGAAACCCGAAAGAAGCGTACCCTTCAGTTTGATGAAAGTACTTTCAGAGGAAGGATAAACATCGCCATAGATTACTTGAAGCGTAATTTCCCTACCAAGCAGATTATATTGCTTACGCCTATACATCGTGCTTTCGCTCATTTCAGCAATGATAATATTCAGCCGGATGAGTCGTACTGTAACAAGATTGGACTTTATGTAGATGAGTATGTGTCTGTAGTGAAAGAAGCGTCAAACGTATGGGCGGTGCCGGTTATCGACTTGAATTGTATAAGTGGTCTTTATCCTCTCATGGACGAACATGCCGGCTATTTCCATAAGGCCGATACAGACCGCTTGCACCCTAATGCGGTAGGACATTATCGCATGGCTAAGGCGTTGGCGTATCAGTTGCTTACTTATCCTGCCGATTTTGAATGATGAGCATCTGCAGTGTTGATGCTTATAAATAAGAAAGGGGTAGAACTTTTGCGAGTTTCTACCCCTTACCTTATATTATTGAGAACTAATCTATCTCAATGCATTAATCGTTGAACCAACGAACGTAGCACAAATCCTGACGATGAGGCAGAGCTGCGTTCTTAGGATACATACGATAAGAAACCTTGAAGCTTCCTGAGTTAGACAAGCTAGTCTTCAACTCGAATGTATAAAGAGTACCATCTACCTTAACAACTTCCATCGGAGTTACAGAGTAAATGTATTCTTTGTTTTCAGCGTTAGTGTAAGTTACTACCATTTCTACGCCGATTGCATCGTTAAGACCCTTTTCGTCAATTACGCAAGTGATAGTGTAGTCTTTACCGCTTTCTACGTTGCCCTGACGAAGTTCCTGGCATTTATTCATAGATACAATTTCGATAGAATCCCACTTAGCGGCAACTTCTTCTTTCCACTTAGCCAGTTCTGTATTCTTAGCGAAGTTGTTAGCTTCTAATTCGTGGAAACGAACGGCTTCTTTAGTATAGAACTTAGTATAGTAGTCATCGAGCTGACGTTTCATTGTATAGTGAGGAGCGATCTGAGCGATAGAGTTCTTGATAGTCTTAACCCAACCTTCAGAATATCCCTTGCTGTTTCTAGCGTAGTACAACGGCAGGATTTCTTTTTCGAGTATGTTGTAGATAGTAGCAGCATCCAACTGGTCTTGGTGTTCCTGGTTCTGGTAAGTACGCTTTTCAGTCAAAGCCCATCCTGCACCTTCGCGGTAGCCTTCCAACCACCATCCATCAAGTACAGAGAAGTTTACTACACCGTTCATCAGCGCTTTTTCGCCAGATGTACCAGATGCTTCCAAAGGACGAGTCGGAGTGTTCATCCAGATATCAACACCAGAAATCAAGCGGCGTGCCAACTTCATATCGTAGTTTTCAAGGAAGATAATCTTACCCAAGAATTCAGGACGCTTAGAGATTTCTACAATCTTCTTGATCAAGCCCTGACCAGCGCCATCGTGCGGATGTGCCTTACCTGCGAACAAGAACTGTACAGGGTAGTCGGGGTTGTTAACGATCTTAGACAAACGATCCAAGTCGGTGAACAGCAAGTGAGCACGCTTGTAAGTAGCGAAACGACGAGCGAAACCAATCAACAGAGCGTTCGGGTTGATCTTGTCCATCAATGATACTACGCGTGAAGGATCACCCTGGTTCTTCAACCATGTGTCACGGAACTGATCGCGGATGTAACCAGTCAACTTGTTCTTCAATGCCAAACGAGTGCTCCAGATTTCTTCATCGGGCACATTGTAGATAGCTTCCCAGATCTTCGGGTTAGACTGATCTTTCATGAAGTTCTTATCAAAGTACTTGCCGTACAGTTTCTTCCATTCAGAAGCACACCAAGTTGGGAAGTGTACACCGTTAGTTACATATCCTACGTGGTTTTCTTCAGGGAAGTATCCCTTCCAGATACCTGCAAACATTTCCTGCGATACTTTTCCGTGAAGCCAGCTTACGCCGTTTACTTCCTGGCAAGTGTTGCAAGCGAATGTAGACATACAGAAACGTTCGTTGTGATCTCCCGGGTTGATACGACCCATATCCATCAAGTCGTCCCAAGAAATACCCATACGCTGAGGATATCCACCCATGTACTTGCCGAACAGACCTTCGTCGAAGTAGTCATGACCAGCAGGAACCGGAGTGTGTACAGTATATAATGAAGAAGCGCGTACGATGTTAAGTGCTTCGTCGAAGTTCATACCGCCTTCTACGTAGTCGCACAAGCGCTGTACGTTACACAATGCAGCGTGTCCTTCGTTGCAGTGGTAAACGTCTTTCTTGATACCCAATTTCTTAAGCAACAGAACACCACCTATACCCAACAAGATTTCTTGTTTCAAGCGGTTTTCCCAGTCGCCACCATAAAGCTGGTAAGTGATAGGACGATCGAATTCGCTGTTCATTTCGTTGTCTGTATCGAGCAAGTACAAAGGAACACGTCCTACGTTTACTTTCCATACATATGCGTGTACGAAGTAGTTCAAGTAAGGAACGTCGAGAACCATCGGGTTACCGTTTTCGTCGTTTACTCGTTCGATAGGAAGGCTACCGAAGTTCTGAGCTTCGTAGTTAGCGATCTGCTGTCCGTCCATTGACAAGCTCTGAGTGAAGTAACCGTAGCGATACAAGAAACCTACACCACACATGTCAACGTTACTGTCTGAAGCTTCTTTCAGATAGTCACCGGCCAAGATACCCAAGCCACCTGAATATATTTTCAATACATGAGTTAAACCGAACTCCATGCAGAAGTATGCAACTGACGGGCGAGCAGCGTTAGGCTTTTCGCTCATATAAGCTTGGAACTTTGTGTAAACAGCGTTGATTTTAGCTAAAACAACTTGGTCTTCTGTCAAAGATTCCAATTTTTCGTAGCTCAAACGTTCAAGCAATGCTACCGGGTTCTGTCCTACAGCTTTCCACAAATCTGCGTCAAGGCTCTTGAACATGTCAATAGCATCGTCATTCCATGCCCACCAAATGTTGCGGGCCATGATTTCCAACATTTTCAACGACTCCGGAATACGAGACTTTACAGTCACTTCTTTCCACACCGGAGTGTTTGCATAATTAGTTTTGACTTCCATTTTACTTTTATCTTTAGTGTATAGATTATTCGTTTTCGTTCATTTCGGCTATACGTTTCTCTGCTTTTTGCAAAGCTATGTCGTAAGCTTCATAATAGTATTTAATGAAGTTCTTCCACAAGGCCTTATCCGATATGCCGGCAGCTTTCTTACGTATAATGTCGATATCCAATGCCGATAGGGTAGAGAATTCCGCTATGGTATCTTTAATAGTATCGGCTACTTCAGAATAGTTATAGTCAGTATGGTGTATAACCTTTACTCCATCGGTAAGCTCTGAATAATGACCTACTACAGTGTTCACCCACAATCCGAAGCCTGCCAAGTCGGTAGTGATGGTAGGAACTTTGAAAGCGATACTTTCAAGCGGAGTATATCCCCATGGTTCATAATATGATGGATATACGCTTAAGTCCATACCGATAAGCAAATCGTAATAATGTTCGTTTACGATGCCGTCTCTTCCGTCCAGATAGTAAGGTACGAATACAACTTTTACCTTTGAATCGGCAGCGTTTGTCATATTCATATACTTCAGCATATCAAGCACTTGGTCATGACTCATATTATGAAGCCAATGAGTGATGAACGGGCATTCCAATGGGGTATCATATTCTTTTCCGCTGTCTAAACGCTGGCGCAAGTCTTCGCGTGCGTCGCCTACCCAACCCGGAACATTGATAAACGCCAATACAGGCTTTTTCAAATCTTTATCGCGAGTAAGGCGGTTCAGAGATTCCAGATAAACGTTAATACCCTTATTCTTGAATTCGTAACGTCCGCTTGTACCTACAATCAACGTATCTTCGTCGAGCTTAGTACCCAACAGCTTGTTGGCTACATTAAGCATTACCTGACGTGCGTGTTTACGCTTGCGAGTAAATTTGCCGCCCTTAGGTACGAAGTCGTTTTCGAAACCATTCATCAGCACCTTATCTACAGGCTTGTCGAGCAGTTCCTGACATTCTTTAGCAGTGATATCGCTCACTGTAGTAAAGCAGTCTACGAAATGAGCTGTCTGTTTTTCGATAGAATGCTTAGACTGCATATTCAGTTCTTGAGCCATCTGGTCGCCGTTATAAGCAAACAGATAGTCGTATAGAGGCTTGTTGTTTCCTGCTATAGAGCGTCCGATAGATGTAGCGTGGGTAGTGAATATCGTAGCGATTTCGGGTACGTTTTTATGTATGTACAAAGCTCCCAGACCTGTCATCCATTCATTGGCTTGATAGATAACCTTGTCATGAGGTGTCATACGATAGCGGTACATGCTTTCTACTACCAAACCTGCGGCATATGAGAACATGGAAGCTTCGTCATAGTCGCCATACGCATGGAGTGAGTCGACTTGGAAGTCTTGCCACAATTCAGTGTAGATTTCGTTCTTTTTTTGAAAATAGGGAGAGAAATCGACTAAGATCACGATAGGAGTCCCCGGAACATTCCATCTGCCTACTCTTGTCTTTAAGTCTTCATTCTCTGCGGCGTGCTTACGCCATGATGCCAATAGTGTTTCGTCTTCGGTAAAAAGTGGGTTTTCTTTTCCGATCCATACGTCTGGACCGATAAAGAAAATCTTGTCAGTAAATGCCGATTGCAGAGTCTTTGCTCGGGTGGACAATACGGTATAAATACCTCCAACTTTATTGCATACCTCCCAACTGGACTCAAATATGTAATCAGGCACCAATTGTTCTTTATTCATTTCCTTTTAATAATTTCTAAATCAGCCGCAAAGATACGAAAGAAATTTTAAGTATTAGAAAAATCATTCTCAATTTAGAAAAGATATGGGGTAATATTGTGTGCGAAATGACAAAAAATATTCAAAAATGTACCTTTGGGTATATTGCATGATTGTATTCATCCCTTTTTGCTTGATATTAGCTTACTAAATGATTTTTTTTGTTTGATGCGGTGTCTGGTTTGGCAAATGATGAAACTTCCGTTACTACTTGATTTCGGTTACGGAAAAAATAGTAATTTTGCAGCCGTAAACAATAGGTATATCAGAATATGTGGTTATTACTGGCTTTCTGCTCAGCTGCGTTGCTGGGCTTCTATGATGTCTTTAAGAAAAAATCGTTGAACAACAATGCTGTTCTTCCGGTGCTGGGATTGAATACATTGTTCTCCAGTCTTATCTTTCTTCCTTTTATCTTGATTTCGGCTTATGCTCCGTCTGTGCTGAATGGCTCAATATTTTATGTTCCTGAAGCCGGATGGGAAGTGCATAAGTTTATAATATTGAAGTCGTTTATCGTTTTATCGTCGTGGATATTCGGTTATTTCGGCATGAAACACCTTCCGCTTACTATAGTAGGACCGATAAATGCTACTCGTCCGGTAATGACGTTGGTAGGGGCAATGCTTATATTCGGCGAACGCCTTAATATGTATCAATGGATAGGTGTTCTGCTGGCCATAGTCTCTTTTTTCATGCTGAGTCGTTCTGGTAAGAAAGAAGGCATCGACTTTAAGCATGATAAGTGGATTTGGTTTATCGTGCTGGCGGCTGTACTAGGTGCGGCAAGCGGATTGTACGACAAATACCTGATGGGCCGTTTCAATAATATGGTTGTCCAGGCGTGGTATAACATTTACCAGCTTTTCATTATGGGTGGCGTGTTAATGATACTTTGGCTTCCTAAACGAAAAAGTACTACTCCATTCCGTTGGGATTGGTGCATCATTCTTATATCAATATTCCTTTCAGCAGCCGATTTCGTCTATTTCTATGCGTTAGGTATGGACGGTTCAATGATATCTATCGTATCGATGGTGCGTAGAGGTAGTGTGATAGTATCGTTCTTGTTCGGCGCCATGGTGTTCCGTGAAAAGAACCTCAAGAGTAAGGCTGTCGATTTGATTTTGGTACTTATCGGTATGTTCTTCTTGTATTTGGGAAGTCGATAAGACTGCAAGGTAGTATATAATAATTGTATATTTATTTATAAATAGATATGGATAAAACAAAGTGTATAGCCGCATTGTTCGATTTTGACGGTGTGGTGATGGATACAGAAACTCAGTATACGGTATATTGGGATGAGGTAGGAAGACAATATCATCCGGAATTGCCGCATTTCGGTGCTTTGATAAAAGGGCAGACCTTGACTCAAATTTACGATAAGCACTTTGCCGGTATGACTGAAGAACAGAGCAAGATAACTGCAGGACTGAATCGTTTTGAGCGCGAAATGACATTCGAATACATAGACGGTGTAGTAGATTTCATGAAAGACCTGCATGCGCATGGTGTAAAGATGGCTATCGTAACCAGCTCAAACGAACTGAAGATGGCTAATGTATATGCGGCTCATCCAGAGTTGAAAGAAGGTTTGGTAGACCGAATCTTGACAGCCGAGATGTTTACCCGTTCAAAACCGGCTCCCGACTGTTTCTTACTTGGTGCCGAAGTCTTCGGAACAGTACCGCAGAACTGTGTGGTGTTCGAAGACTCGTTTCATGGGTTAGAGGCGGGAAATGCTGCCGGAATGACAGTTGTAGGCCTTTCTACAACCAATACAGCCGAGGCGATAAAAGACAAATGTAAGCTGTCTATCCCCGATTTCGTAGGCTTCAATTATGAAAAGATGATAGCTCTACTTGGTTAAATGTACCAATTGAGTTACCTTTGCCGCGTTTAATAATTTTAAATAAGTAAAAAGTTATGGCAGGATATCTTTCGGGTGATACACGTAAAGTGACTACTCACCGTTTGATTGAAATGAAAGAAAGAGGTGAAAAGATTTCAATGCTTACCTCTTATGATTATACGATAGCTCAGATAGTAGACGGAGCTGGAATTGATATAATATTAGTAGGCGACTCAGCCTCTAATGTAATGGCAGGTAATGTTACTACCTTGCCTATCACCATCGATCAGATGATTTATCACGGTCGTTCGGTAATGCGTGGCGTAAAGCGTGCCCTCGTAGTAGTTGATATGCCTTTCGGTACTTATCAGGCAGATACTTTTGATGGTGTTCGTAACGCTATCCGTATCATGAAGGAAACCGGTGCCGATGCGCTGAAGTTGGAAGGTGGAGAAGAAGTGATAGATACTATCCGTCACATTATCAACGCCGGAATGCCTGTAATGGGTCATTTGGGTTTGATGCCTCAATCTATTAATAAGTATGGTACTTATGGCGTGCGTGCCAAAGGCGACGATGAGGCTGAAAAGCTGATTCGCGACGCTCATTTGCTGGAAGAAGCAGGCTGCTTCGGCTTGGTTCTTGAAAAAATTCCGGCAGAATTGGCTGCTCGTGTAGCGAAAGAACTTACTATTCCGGTTATCGGTATTGGTGCCGGAGGCGGTGTCGACGGTCAGGTGCTTGTAGTAGCCGACATGTTGGGAATGACTAAAGGCTTCAGTCCTCGCTTCTTGCGTCGCTATGCCGACCTTCATACTATCATGACCGACGCTATCGGTCAGTACGTTGCAGATGTGAAATCGTCTGATTTCCCCAACGAAACAGAACAATATTAAGTTTCATCCTATATATGCTGTGGAATAAGAACTTTTCATTGTTGATAGCAGCTAATATTCTACTCTTTATCGGGGTGTACATGCTTTTCCCGCTCTTTTTCCAGTGGATGGTAAAAGAGTGGGGATGCACTGTGTCTCAGGCATCTATTCTGGTCGCTTTATTTGCTCCGGCTATGTTCATACCAGGGGCTTTCAATAATTACTTAGTCGATACGTTCAGTAGGAAGCAAGTATGCATCCGTAGCGTCATTATGCTTGCGGCTATAGGACTAATCAGTCCGTATGTCCCTCAGCAGTGGATGGCTGTAGGTTTATGGATGTTGCAGGGCGTGTTTTTCAGTTTGGCGTTGATGGCTACTGGCAGTACGTTGGTTATAGATGTAACTCCGAGTAGTAAGAGAAACGCCGCCAACCGTGTGTTTACATGGACCAGTATTTTAAGTACTATCTTTGGATTGCTGATAGGATTGAACGGTCCGTCCATGTTGCCCATATCTAAGCTGCTTTATTTGTCTTCGGCTTTATGCGGATGCTCGGCATTCTTGATAACTATGGTTCAGGTATGCTTCAGGGCACCTCTTGACTTGCCTTTATGCTCGTTCGATCGTTTCATCCTTTTCCGTACGTTGCTTCCGGGGCTTAATATGCTCTGCGTGCCCATTGTGTTAGGAATGGTTCTATCGGCCATGCCCGACGCTTTGTTTTATCTGAGTATTGTGGGAGGCTTCATTGTTTACTTACTGTTGAGGCAGTTAAGTTCTATATCTCAGAATGGTAAGTTGCAAGTATTTCTTGGGCAAGTGCTTACTTTGGCAGGCTTGGTAGTGCTTTTAGTAGTAGATTCTGGAGTACATTTACATGCCAGCGGCTTTCTGATAGGCTTAGGCACAGGCTTTTCTATTGGACATTTCCTGCAGATGATGATATTGCTGCCTATGCACTGCGAGCGCGGAACAAGTTATCAGACTTTCCAGTTGTTATGGCAACTCGGCTTTGTAGCAGCTCTTGCCGTAGCGGTTTCTGGGTCTGTATTCTCAACATCGCGAGAAGTATACGAAGGAGCGATTCTGGTTTGTATAGCAGGGCTATTGTTTTATCAACTATACACTTGTCGTTATTTTAAGGAACATTATCAACAATAATTAATATAAAGAATATGGCAGACGATAAAAAGATTATCTTTTCGATGGTCGGAGTGAGCAAGTCATTCCAAAACAACAAGCAAGTCTTGAAGGACATCTACCTATCTTTTTTTTATGGAGCGAAAATAGGTATTATCGGTTTGAACGGATCCGGTAAGTCTACATTGCTTAAGATTATAGCCGGATTGGATAAGAGTTATCAGGGAGAAGTAGTATTCTCGCCGGGATATTCAGTTGGCTATTTAGCTCAGGAACCACACCTCGACGACACAAAGACTGTAAAAGAGGTTGTAATGGAAGGCGTACAGAGTGTAGTAGACACTTTGGCCGAATACGAAGAAATTAACAATAAATTCGGATTGCCCGAATATTATGAGGATCCTGATAAGATGGATGCTCTTTTTGTGCGACAGGCCGAATTGCAAGATATTATCGACGCTACAGATGCTTGGAACCTCGATAGCAAGCTTGAACGTGCTATGGATGCGTTGCGTTGTCCGCCCGAAGACCAACCGGTGAAGAACTTGTCGGGAGGTGAACGCCGCCGTGTGGCTCTGTGTCGTCTGTTGCTTCAGAAACCCGATATCTTGTTGCTCGACGAGCCTACCAACCACCTCGATGCGGAAAGTATCGACTGGCTGGAACAGCACTTGCAGCAGTACGAGGGTACAGTAATCGCTGTAACACACGACCGTTACTTCCTTGATCATGTAGCAGGATGGATTCTGGAGCTTGACCGTGGCGAAGGTATTCCTTGGAAAGGCAACTACTCAAGTTGGTTGGAACAGAAGACCAAGCGTATGGAGATGGAAGAGAAGGTGGCAAGCAAGCGCCGCAAGACTTTGGAGCGCGAGTTGGACTGGGTGCGCATGGCTCCTAAGGCTCGTCAGGCTAAGGGTAAGGCTCGTCTTAATTCGTACGATAAGTTGCTTAACGAGGATGTGAAAGAGAAGGAAGAAAAGCTGGAAATCTTTATTCCGAATGGTCCTCGCTTGGGTAACAAGGTTATTGAGGCAAAGCATGTAGCTAAAGCGTATGGCGACAAGCTGTTGTTCGATGATCTTAACTTTATGCTTCCTCCTAATGGTATCGTAGGTGTAATTGGTCCTAACGGTGCCGGTAAGACTACATTGTTCAGACTTATCATGGGTCTTGAAACTCCTGATAAGGGTGAATTCGAAGTAGGTGAAACTGTAAAGGTGGCATACGTAGACCAGCAGCATAAAGATATCGATCCTAACAAGACTGTATATCAGGTAATCAGCGGTGGTAACGACCTCTTGCGTATGGGTAACCGAGACATTAACGCTCGTGCTTATCTTAGCCGTTTCAACTTTGCCGGAAGCGATCAGGAAAAATTGTGTGGCATGTTGTCGGGTGGTGAACGTAACCGTCTGCACCTTGCTATGGCGCTGAAAGAAGAAGGCAACGTATTGCTCCTCGATGAGCCTACCAATGCTATTGACGTAAATACTTTGCGTGCGCTCGAAGAAGGTCTTGAGGACTTTGCCGGATGTGCTGTGGTAATTAGTCACGACCGTTGGTTCCTCGACCGTATCTGTACTCACATCCTTGCGTTCGAAGGCAATAGCGAAGTATTCTATTTTGAAGGTTCTTATACTGAATACGAAGCGAATAAGATGAAGCGTATGGGTAACGTAGAGCCTAAGCGTGTACGCTATCGTAAGTTGATGGAAGATTAAAAAGAAGTATTCTTGCGATGCTGACTGTATATTTGGCACGTCACGGACAGACGGAAGAGAACTTGGCGCACATTTTTCAAGGACATCTTCCGGGGCGACTTACCGAAACGGGAAAGGCGCAGGCTAAAGATTTGGGCGAGCGGTTGAAAGACATTCATTTCGATGCTATAGTGAGCAGCGATTTGCAACGTGTAGTAGATACCGTCCGTCTGGCTTTTGGCGATTGCTCTATCCCGTGGGAGACAAACCCGCTGTTTCGTGAGATAGGCTGGGGGAGTTGGACAGGGCTGCCGATTGATTCGGTAGATAAATCGCATATACCTTCCGATGCCGAAAGTCGTGAACAATTATACGAAAGAGCTGAGCGCTGTGTAAGCTATCTGCGAGAACATTATGATGGGAAGACTATCTTGGTAGTGGCGCATGGATTGATAAATCGCTCCATCCGCGCTGTGATAGAGGATGTACCTGTAGACCAACTAACCAAGATACCTCACATGTCGAACGGAGATGTGATACGTCTTGAAATCGCATAAAAAAGAACAGACCTCATGAAATAGTAAGACTTCATGAGGTCTGTTCTTTTTTATATCAGTAAGTTTAAAACTTCCTGTTAGTTATGCACTAATGTACCGATATTTTCGCCCGACATAACTTTCTTCAAGTTACCTACGGTGTCCATATCGAATACGATGATAGGCAAGTTGTTTTCCTTGCACATGCAAGTTGCGGTCAAGTCCATTACCTTCAGTCCGCGTGCCAATACATCGTCGTATGTAATATCGTCGAATTTTGTTGCTGTAGGATCCTTTTCAGGGTCGGCAGTGTAGATACCATCTACGCGAGTACCTTTCAGCATTACGTCAGCTTCTATTTCTATACCTCTCAATGAAGAGCCGGTATCTGTAGTGAAGAACGGATTACCTGTTCCAGCCGACATGATAACCACTTCGCCGTTTTCCATGGCTTCTATGGCTTTCCATTTAGTATAGAACTCACCGATAGGTTCCATTCTGATAGCTGTAAGTACACGAGCCTTGACACCAGCCGCTACCAATGCCGAGCTAAGTCCCAAGCTATTGATAACTGTTGCCAGCATACCCATCTGGTCACCTTTCACACGGTCGAACCCCTTACCGGCACCGCTCAGTCCGCGGAAAATGTTACCGCCGCCTATCACGATACCAATCTGTACGCCCATGTCGTGAATTTCCTTAATCTGCTGTGCGTATTCGCCCAAGCGTTTTTCGTCTATTCCATATTTCTTTTCGCCCATCAAGCTTTCGCCGCTAAGCTTTAACAAAATGCGTTTGAATCTTGCCATAATATAATTCGTTTATTGATGTGATTTCTGCAAAGTTATAAAAGGTTATGGAATAGACCTTGATACGCTTGATAAATTCTTCAATTTTTACCGATTATCAGATTATTCTTCCAGGCTTAGTACTTGTGCGTCTTGCGGAGAAACATAGTCGGCTTGGAAGAATCGGCTTGCACGAAGCAAGTGACGCCATATACTTACCAACTCTTGTGTTTCTTGCAATATGTTCAGGTATACCAAAGAAGCTTTCAGGGTAGCGTTGGCCGATTCCTGCATACGGTTCATCTGTTCTTTACGGAGGAATGAAATCTTGTTTTTCAGGTCATCTCCTTTTTTCAAGATGTCGTCTGCGTCTGTATAGTCATTGCTGTCTATGGCTTTGCAGGTTCTTTCCATCAGGGTGCATAGTTCTTGGCGCACGGGTAAGAACTCATCTATGCAATTTTTCTGTATCGGGTTGAAGTTGTTGTCAACGTGCTCTTTACAAGGGTCGAGTATACGTTTCAAGCAGTACAGCATTTGCTCGCAGCTGTTGCTTCCCAGGTGGAACCATGTATTCTTTTCTATGGCGATAGCTATAGGAATACGGCGCAATCCTAAAATCTCTTTACGGCGACGTTTCTTCAGCATCTTGCGCTGATCGTCAGTTTTAGATTCGGCTTTACGAAGCAACTTCAAATCTTCGTTCATAAATCCGTCGGTTATTTGCGTGTATGTTTCTTCTGTGTAGCGCAGATAGCTGCTCAATGTCTCTTTTACATGAATACGGAGCAATGTAAGAATTTCGTTCTTGTCTTTGCTACGCATCATAGTGGTGAATACATTGTCTTGCTTTTCGCTCTTTTCTTTCTTAGCGTAGCGTATGTTGCTGCGTATAAGCAGGAATACAGCGATGGCAATGAATGCGAACATACCAACAAAGCTTGTGTAGAACATAATTATGGTTACGAAGGCACAGATAATGAATGCCACGAATGCGGTGATAAACCATCCGCCAATTACAGAAAGCATACCTGTTATGCGGTAAACCGCACTTTCGCGTCCCCATGCACGGTCGGCCAATGAAGAACCCATAGCCACTATGAATGTTACGTAGGTAGTAGAAAGCGGAAGTTTCATGGTAGTACCTATGATGATAAGAAGTCCGGATAGTACCAAGTTTACAGAAGCGCGTACCATATCGAATGCGGCTCCGTCGGCTAAAATCACTTCGTCTTTATTGAATCGGCTGTTAATCCACTGGCGTACGTTGGCAGGGATAACCTGTTTCAGAAAATCGTTTATGCTGGTGGCGCGTCGTACTATGGTACGTGCCAAGGCAGATGAACCGAACATTTCGTCGCCTTCTTCCTGGCGTGCCAAGTCTACAGATGTCTTGATAACGTTCTTGGCTTTTTTAGAAGTAGCTAAGGCGTAGACCATTACGATGCCCGAAGCGAAAAGGAATATAATCGGTGTGTGTGCCGATGATGAGAGCGAGGTCATCATGAAATCGTGTATGTCTGCTCCGCCAGAATTGGCTACATAGTCTGTGTAAGCTGAGAATCCTGCCAAGGGAACTCCGATAAAGTTTACAAGGTCATTTCCGGCAAATGCCAAAGCCAATGAGAAAGTTCCAAGCAATACAATGATGCGGAACACGTTTACCTTGCACCAGTGCAAGATTTGCATCAGTAGTGTGAAGAATACAAAGCAACCTAATACAAGCGAAAGTGTGTTGTCGTTAATCCATGCCATTGATTCGGCGGTCATGAACGGAGCGCTTTTAAGTCCTTTTATCAGGGTGAAGTAAGCTAACGATGTAACTGATATACCGCCAAATACTCCGATAGTCCATGAAAGATGCTTCTTATAATTAAAGCTGAAAATGAGTCGAGATACATACTGTACGAAGGTACCGGTTATAAATGCCACAGCTACCGACAGGAATATACCTAATATTACCGACAAGGCTTTTTCTGTATTCATCATATCGCCTAGTGAAAGCAATCCTGTTTCATCGCCTACAATTCGTATGATTGCCAAAATGAATGTACCACCCAGCAGCTCGAATACCATGGATACGGTGGTAGAGGTAGGAAGCCCTAACGTATTGAAAATGTCGAGCAGAACCACATCGGTTACCATCACTGCCAGCAGAATGCACATGATGTCGTAAAAGCTGAAGTTCACGGGGTTGAAAATGCCGTGACGGGCAATGTCCATCATTCCGTTACTCATGATGGCTCCGGCAAATACGCCGATGGCGGCAACCAAGATTATGGTTTTAAACTTTGCCACTTTTGCACCGACAGCCGAATTCATGAAGTTGACTGCATCATTGCTGACTCCAACCAGAAGGTCGAATACCGCCAGCATGAAAAGAAAGATTACAATTCCTAAGTAAACTGTTTCCATAATGTTTGTTTAAATACTTTTTCGGTCGCAAAAGTAGATGGTGTATGTTATATTGCCGTGTCATACATATTACAATAGTGTTACATGTGCTGATGCGTGGTTTTTGTACTATCCGAGCCAATCTTTGTCTTATTATAATCGTTCGTGTGGAATGTTTAAGTATGAAATTTATAAGCAGCTGGGGTTGTACTGCTATTTTTTTTGTTTGGAGTTCATCTGAGATTTTCAAGAAGGGTGAATTGGATGAAAATATCACATGTGCAAAATTTACACATGTGGGTACTGACCAAGATCAAACTTATGAAACAAAGATGTATAGCCTTGATGTGATTATATCTGTCGGTTATAGGGTAAAGAGTATAATATAAAGAAGACGGATATCGTGCTGATGGAACATGTTGGAAAGTCAAATCTCATTACACGTCATTGATTAATTTTCGTTTAGCCTGATTTAGATGCATTTTAGTCCATATGAGATTAGTGTGGAACACCGTTATACGCCTTATTATATACGTGTAGTGTTCTTTTACCGAATGGAAAAATGGCTTAATTACACATTACACGGAAACATCAAAATTGGGGCAGATGTTACCCCTCTCAGAATGCCTTCTGAGGCCGATTTTATGTATTTGTGATATGCCTGAAAAAAGAATGCGAAAAGAAGGCCTGCAATATACGAATGGTAAGCTTGCAATATGCGAACCGCAAAAAAAAGAATGAGAGTGTTTTTTATACGATTCGCATTGCTTTTTTGGGCAATTTTATGTGTGCCATTTTTACTGTTTAGGCATGAAGCGTAAGGTAAATCACGGTGCGGACTATAAATAGATGGAATATTTTGATGTCCATAACACTTAAATCTAATTAATAGGAAACTTTAAACATATTCTTAGTATGTTTATTGATAGGAAATTAGTAACTTTGCCCCAAATTAGATATTCTTTAGTAATTACTTAAAACGATTTGCAATGTCAGAATCAAAGAAAATAAAGACTGCCTTGGTGTCTGTATTCCATAAGGACGGACTCGATGCGATTATCCGTCGTTTGGCTGAAGACGGTGTAGAGTTCTTGTCAACTGGTGGAACTCGTCATTTTATTGAAGAATTAGGATACAAATGTCACGCTGTAGAAGATTTGACTGGCTATCCTTCTATTTTGGGCGGACGCGTTAAGACTCTTCACCCGAAAGTATTCGGTGGTATCTTGTCACGTCGTGAGTTGGAAGAAGACCGTCAGCAGACTGCTAAATACGAAATCCCTGAAATCGACTTGGTTATCGTCGATCTTTATCCGTTCGAAGATACAGTCGCTTCTGGAGCAGACGAACAGTCTATTATCGAAAAGATTGATATAGGCGGTATCTCATTGATTCGTGCAGCTGCAAAGAACTTCAACGATGTTGTAATCATTGCAAGTAAGGCTCAGTACAAGCCGTTCTATGACATTATCGCTAAGAATGGTGCTGTTACTACTCGCGATGAGCGTCGTTGGTTTGCACAAGAAGCTTTCGGAGTATCTTCTCATTATGATACTGCCATCCACGCATGGTTCGAGAAGAGCGGAAAGTAATAATTAAGGTAAGTTGGGATAACACATAAAATCAGAACTAAACTAAAATGGGATTATTCTCTTTTACACAAGAAATAGCCATGGACCTTGGTACTGCTAATACCATCATTATGAGCAATGACAAGATCGTGGTAGACGAGCCGTCGGTGGTAGCTTTGGATCGTCGTACAGACAAGATGATTGCTGTGGGCGACCGTGCGAAACTGATGTACGAAAAAGAAAATCCGAATATCCGCACCGTGCGTCCGTTGCGTGATGGCGTAATCGCCGACTTTAACGCATGCGAACAGATGATGCGCGGATTGATTAAGAAGGTAAATACCGGACGTCGTTTGTTTACTCCTTCGCTTCGGATGGTAATTGGTGTTCCGTCGGGATCGACAGAAGTGGAACTGCGTGCCGTACGCGACAGTGCGGAACATGCAGGCGGACGTGACGTATATTTGATATTCGAACCTATGGCTGCCGCTATCGGTATTGGATTGGACGTTGAGGCTCCGGAAGGAAACATGATTGTTGATATAGGTGGTGGTTCTACCGAAATCGCGGTTATCTCGTTGGGTGGTATCGTATCGAACAACTCTATCCGTATTGCCGGTGACGACCTTACAGCCGATATCCAGGAATACATGAGCCGCCAGCACAACGTAAAGGTGAGTGAGCGTATGGCCGAACGTATCAAGATACACGTAGGCGCAGCTCTTACAGACTTGGGCGATGAGGCTCCCGAAGACTATGTAGTGCGCGGTCCTAACCGTATCACAGCATTGCCTATGGAAGTGCCCGTTTGCTATCAGGAAGTAGCTCACTGCTTGGAAAAGAGCATCGCTAAGATTGAAACAGCCATTTTGAGTGCGCTCGAAAATACTCCGCCCGAACTGTATGCCGATATCGTAAGCAACGGTATCTATCTGGCAGGTGGTGGTGCGCTGTTGCGTGGACTCGACAAGCGTCTTACTGATAAGATAAACATTCCTTTCCATATTGCCGAAGACCCATTGCTCAGCGTAGCTAAAGGTACCGGCATCGCACTGAAAAACGTAGACCGTTTTTCTTTCTTGATGCGTTAATGGTGGGATAAAGGATTAAATTAAAAAGCATAAGAGAGAGCATGTGCCCTCTCTTTTGTTTGTTATAAAAAAGCCCGTGCGTTCTCTTTTATATTAAATAATAATATGCGGAATCTGCTGAATTTCTTGATGAAATACGATTATTGGCTGCTTTTTATATTTCTTGAAGTAGTCAGTATAATTTTATTGTTCCGTTTCAACAGCTATCAAGGCAGTGTCTTTTTTACTTCGGCCAATCAGGTATCGGGGACAGTCTATAAGGGTGTAAACGAAATTACTTCTTACTTTAAGTTGCATAGCATAAATCGTGATTTGGTACAGCGCAATGTACAGCTTGAGCTGGAGGTAGAACAGTTGAGCAAGGCATTGCATGAGTATGTCAAGGATACGGTGGCAATAACCCGTTTGCGCGATGAAGTGCTGCGGCATTATACGCTCTATTCGGCACGGGTGGTGAACAATAGCGTTACTTTGTCTGATAACTATATCACGATTGATAAAGGTACTGCCGATGGAGTTACACCAGAATTGGGCGTAGTGAGCGGAAGCGGAATAGTGGGCATCGTGTACCAAACATCTTCGCATTTCTCGCTTGTGCTTCCGGTGCTTAATACCAAGAGCAGTATTAGCTGTAAGATAAACCGTACCGACTATTTCGGAACGCTGAAATGGGAGGGAGGCTCTTCGCAATATGCGTGGGTGAAAGATATCCCCCGCTATTCTGAATTTACATTAGGCGATACGGTGGTGACCAGCGGACATAGCGCCGTGTTCCCAGAAGGAATACCGGTAGGAGTGGTAGACGATATGGCCGACAGTCACGACGGGTTGTCTTATAGATTGAAAGTAAGACTGTTTACCGACTTTGCCCGCTTGAATGATGTGAGTGTAATTCGTGCCAAAGTAGGAGCCGAACAGGCCGCTTTAGAAAACAACGTAAAATAAACCAAGGATATTATGACTCAGTTTTTACAGCGTTTGTGGGTGTTTGTATTATTGGTGCTGGTTCAGGTGCTGGTACTTAATCACATGCATATCATGGGATATGCTACTCCTGCGTTGTACATCTATTATATATTGAAATTAAATTCCGAAACTCCGCGTAAGTCGCTGTTGCTGCAGGCTTTCTTCATTGGGTTATGTATAGATATATTCAGCAATACCCCCGGAATGAACGCAGGTGCCGCCACATTTATGGCTTTCGCCCGTCGCCCTTTGCTGCGTATGCAAATGTCGCGCGAGGTGTCTGAGGATTATGAGCCTGGAGTACGTATAATGGGCTTTTCGCCTTTCTTGCGTTATGTATTGTCGGAAGTGTTCGTTTTTGCGTTCGTACTGCAAGTACTTAATTCTTTCTCTTTTTTTCATCCGGCAGAGTTGTTCTGGAAAGTATTGTCGGATGTGTTGGCAACTATAATATTTATAATGTGTGCTGAAGTATTAAGGAGGAATAGATAGTGGAGAGAGATTATAGATTGGCTCGCCGCCGTTATGTAATAGGCGGGGCAGTGCTTGTTGTGGTAGCGCTTTTTATAGTCCGCCTGTTCATGCTTCAAATCATGAGCGACGATTATAAGAAGAATGCCGACAGTAATGCCTTTCTGCAGAAGATTCAATATCCGAGCCGTGGAGTGATATACGACCGTACGGGTAAACTTCTGGTATATAACCAGCCGGCTTACGACATTACGGTGGTAATGAAAGAAATTACTCAGCTCGATACGCTCGATTTATGTAACACGCTGAAAATAACTCCGGAGTTTGTGAGGAAACGTTTCTCTGATTTGAAGGACCGCCGACTCAATCCGGGATATTCGCCTTATACCAACCAGGTGTTCTTGACCCAGTTGTCGGGTGAGGACTGCGGTATTTTTCAGGAGAAAATGTTCAAATTCCCTGGCTTCTATATACAGCGCCGTACCATCCGTCAGTATAAATACAATGCCGGAGCGCATATCTTGGGCGATATAGCCGAAGTATCGAAGTCGGACATGGAATCGGATACTTATTATCAGCCTGGCGACTTTATCGGGAAACAAGGAGTAGAACGTTTTTATGAAAAGCAGTTGCGTGGCGAGAAGGGTATAGAAGTACTTCTGCGTGATGCTCACGGCCGTATTCAGGGGAATTACATGGACGGTAAGTTCGACAAAGCTTCAGTGCCCGGAAAGAATCTCACATTAAGTCTTGACATTGAGTTGCAGATGCTTGGCGAACGCTTGCTCGAAGGCAAGATAGGCAGTATCGTTGCCATAGAACCTTCTACCGGCGAAGTGCTCTGCTTGGTTTCATCGCCTACGTACGACCCTCGCTTGATGATAGGCCGTAACCGTGGCAAGAACCATTTGGCTATGTCGCGTAATCCGTGGAAACCGCTGCTTAACCGTGCCATTATGGGTACGTATCCTCCGGGTTCTACGTTTAAGACTACCCAAGGACTTACTTTCTTGCAGGAAGGTGTCATTAATGTGGGAACAACATTTCCGTGTGCGCACGGTTTCTCTTATAGAGGATTGCATGTAGGGTGTCACGCTCATCCGTCGCCGTTGCCTTTGCTTCCGTCTATTGCCACTTCGTGTAATAGTTACTTCTGCTGGGGACTGTATTACATGATAGGCTCTCGTCAGAAGTACGGCTCAGTACAGAACGCCATGAACACTTGGCGAGACTATATGGTATCTATGGGCTTCGGTTATAAGTTGGGCATCGACTTGCCGGGCGAGAAGCGTGGCATGATACCTAACGCTCAGTTCTACGATAAGGCTTATCGAGGTTCATGGAACGGCTTGACGGTAATCAGTATCGCCATCGGTCAGGGTGAGGTAACTGCTACTCCGCTTCAGATAGCTAATTTGGGTGCCACCATAGCCAACAGAGGTTATTTTGTTACACCGCATGTAGTGAAAGAGATAGAAGGCGAACCTATGGATTCGGTATTCAGCGAAAAGCGATACACTAAAGTAGATAAGTCGCATTACGATGAAGTAGCACAAGGCATGAGAATGGCTGTTCTTGGCGGTACATGCCGTACTGCAAATATGCCGGATATTGAGATTTGCGGTAAGACCGGTACAGCACAGAATCACGGAAAAGACCACTCCGCGTTTATGGGATTTGCTCCGCTTAACAACCCCAAGATAGCCGTAGCGGTATATGTAGAGAACGGAGGTTGGGGGGCTACATACGGAGTGCCCATTGGCAAACTCATCATCGAGAAATATATTAAAGGTAAATTATCTCCAGATAGCGAGGTACTTGCAACAGACATACAAACACGAAGAATAGATTATGGCATACATGAAAGATAGTTTATGGAAGACGGTAGACTGGTGGACTATTGCCCTCTATGTGATACTTGTAATATGCGGATGGTTCAGCGTGTGCGGTGCCAGCTATGACTACGGCGACCCTGATTTTCTTGATATTACCACCCGTGCAGGAAAGCAGTTGATGTGGATTGGTTGCTCTTTTGCCTTGGGCTTTGTGTTGCTGATGCTGGAAGACCGCCTGTACGATACATACGCTTATTTGGTATTCGGGTTTATGCTTTTGCTTTTGTTCGGCACTATCTTTAATCCACACGAAATTAAAGGTTCCCGTTCGTGGATTGTGCTTGGCCCCGTAAGTCTGCAGCCTGCCGAGTTTGCCAAGTTCGCCACCGCCTTGGCGTTGGCGAAGTATGTAGGCGAGTTTACCTTCTCTATGGATAAATGGCGAAACATGGCAGTATCTCTTGCCATTATCTTGGTGCCTATGGTACTGATTGTCTGTCAGAAGGAGACCGGTTCGGCATTGGTTTACCTGTCTTTCTTCTTGGTGCTCTATCGTGAGGGAATGACAGGCTCAATCTTGTTTGCCGGCGTATGCGCCGTAATTTATTTCATTGTAGGTATTCGTTTTGGCGATGAGATAATGGACGACGGTTTCACATCGTGGGGCGAGTTCTCTGTGCTCACGCTGATAGTATTGTTTACCGCCATGCTGGTTAAAGCCTATTGTAAGGGAAGCCGTAAGGTAGTGAATTACATATTGTCTATTGGCATAGGCTCTATATTGTTGGCGTATCTTTTCTCTCTGTATGTAATACCGTTTAATGTAGCCTATGTGCAATACGTGGTATGCGCTTCGCTTTGCGTATACCTTATATATATGTTCTTACACGACAGAATCCGTAACTACCTATATATCCTGTTGTTCTCTATGGGGTCTGTAGGATTCTTGTTTTCTGCCGATTATGTATTCGATAATGTCTTGGAAGCGCATCAGCAGATTCGTATCAAGGTGTTGCTGGGTATGGAAGACGACCCTGCCGGTGCCGGATATAATGTAAATCAGAGTAAGATAGCCATTGGTTCGGGCGGCTTTTTAGGGAAAGGCTTCCTTAACGGAACGCAGACCAAGCTGAAGTATGTGCCCGAGCAGGATACAGACTTTATATTCTGTACCGTAGGCGAGGAGCAAGGCTTCGTTGGAGCCACTACGGTGATATTACTATTCTCTGCCTTGATTTGGCGATTGATACATTTGGCAGAGCGGCAAACCACCCGTTTCGGGCGTGTGTATGGCTATTCAGTATTGAGTATCTTCTTCTTTCACTTGTTCGTGAATGTAGGGATGGTGCTTGGGCTTACACCGGTTATCGGAATCCCGCTACCGTTCTTCAGTTATGGAGGTTCGTCTTTGTGGGGCTTTACGATATTACTTTTCGTTTTTCTGCGCATTGACGCCGCTCGTGAAAGTTGACAGGCGAATGCCAACGTCGTGAACACCTTTCAGTACGTTGTCTTTCATTAGAGGAACTATCTGCAGTACACTGTCGGCTGCATAAAGAGTGATTACTCCTGTATGCTGAGTCAATTGATAATAAGATCCGGAGTTCCCTTTTCCTAACCAGTTTCCTTCTTCGTCGGCCATTTCTATATGCAGTGTGTCCATTGTATGGTTTGGCGAAAGAGGGCGACGTACGCCTATCCATATATCCTGATACGGATATAGTTCGGAGTGACGTATTCCTATCTCCATATTATAACGATGCTGAGTTAAGTCGGATGTGAGTTCGAATAGTAAAGTGTCAGTCTTCTGCCATCCGTCTTTGTTCTGGATAGCATGATACTTATGATATATTGTGTCTGTTTGGCAAGCGGCAAGCCCCATAGTCATCCCACATATTAGGATGACTATGAATTTTGCTATTTTATTATTGAGCTTGTCCTTCGTTGTTTGTTTTTTCACTGTTGGTTTCTGCTTTAGGCGGTCTTGGAGGACGGTTTTCGTTGTTTTCATTATTTCTTGGGTGTCTTGGAGGTCGGTTTCTGTTATTCCGTTCCTGACGTCTGTTGTTATCGCCTTGCGGTTTTCCCTCTTGCGGTGTAGCTTGATTATCGTCCTTTACTTTCGGAGCATTTCCGTTTCCGTTTTTCTCCTCATTATTATTGGCAGGCTTTTCCTGTTGCGGTCTGTTCGGGCGGTTGCCTTTATCGTTGCGGTCACGTCGGCGCTCGTTCTGTCCGTTGCGCTCACGTGGGCGACGCTCATTGGGCTTGTTCTCGTTGTTGTTAGGCTGTTTTTCCGCACCTTCGTTTCCAGCCGGTGTAGCAGCTTTTGCTTCAGCCTGTTCCACTCTGTTGTCCGCTTTATTGTCTCTGTTTTCTACTCTGTTGGTGTTCTTATTATCACCCGATTTTCTTTTTTTCTTTTTGGCGTTCTTGCTCTTGTCAAATCGAGTCAAGCTCTCTTGTTCAAGCAAGTCTTTAGGACGTTCTACTTCCTTATGTCCATCGCTTTGCATCTTTTCGGGTTTCTCGCCTCTCTTATTCATATTGATGATTTCGAAAGCACGGCGTGCAGGGATAGTAACCTCGTTTGCCAGGAAACTCTTGTCGGTAGAATAAGTGATTTCGCCTTTCAAGATATCCGCCTTGAAGAAGAAATACGTAGCGTCTAATGTTTCCAGAACGATTTCTTTGCTTGGCAGACGTTTCTGGCATTCCACGTATGCGTCTACTTCATAGTTGAGGCAACATTTCAGCTTGGCGCACTGTCCTGCCAACTTCTGCGGGTTGAGCGATATATCCTGATATCGTGCGGCACCGGTAGAAACCGATACGAAGTTTGTCATCCAGGTAGCGCAGCAAAGCTCACGTCCGCACGGACCGATACCGCCTATGCGTCCTGCCTCTTGGCGTGCACCAATCTGTTTCATCTCGATACGTACTCTGAAAGCTTCAGCCAATACCTTAATAAGCTGTCTGAAGTCCACACGCTCATCGGCAATGTAGTAGAAGATAGCCTTGTTGCCATCGCCCTGATACTCCACGTCACCGATTTTCATCTGCAAACCCAAGTCGGCTGCAATCTTGCGCGAGCGAATCATTGTAGCATGTTCGCGGCTCTTAGCCTCTTCATACTTTTCCATATCCGCCGGTTTAGCTTTGCGGTACACTCGCTTAATTTCCATATCGGGCTTCATGTTAATCTTGCGCATCTGCAGCGGCACCAGTCTGCCTGTCAGCGTAACAGTACCTATATCATGTCCGGGGCTTGCTTCTACCGCCACAACGTCCCCCTTTTCCAGTTTCAGGTGATTACTGTTTTTATAGTATCCTTTGCGAGTATTCTTAAACTGCACTTCCACCATATCTTGCTCTTCGGCATTGCCAGGCACATCCGCCAGCCAGTCGTAGGTGTTCAGTTTATTATCTTGTCGTCCGCAGCCTTTGCAGCACAAAGAGCCGCTTCCGTTTTTCAATAAAAATTTGTTCATATTCCAAATGGTTATGAGTTCATAACTCTTATATATTCAATAGTTTAATGTTTCAGTAGTAATACAATCATTTTCAGGGCGAAATCGAAGAATACAAATTTTGCGTTTACGTTCTGTTCGATGTGCCGTGCCGCCAAGTTAAGCTCGTCCATTATTCCGATAACATTCTTTTCGGAGATAAACGGAGAGAATCGGGTAGCGAACTGTCTCTCTTCTGGCGTCATGTAATTCATGTCGGGTGTGTGGAAGTTGTAGACAAAGTTCTCTCGTATCATGTCTTGGCAATAATTCAGGAAATTCTTTTGTCGCTCGCGGCCCATACCGGCTATTTGCTCGCTCCACGCTTTCATTTCGCGTATGCGACGGGCGTACGACAAGCGCATAAGTTGTGTAAACAGTGTGAAGAATTCGTTTTCCTCCTTATCGGAAGCTATGCAGTCTATGGCGTTTACCAAGCTACCTTTAGAACGATGAGCAATATCCTGCGCATCCGCCTTTTGCAATGAATAATTCGTCTCCAGCCATTCGGCTATCTTCTCTTCACTTACGGGGGGGAGGTTGAAGCGTTGTGTACGGCTCACTATGGTAGGCAATACAGCGTCGGGCGCTTCTGTCACCAGCAAGAACAGAGTCTGTGCGGGCGGTTCTTCTATCAGCTTAAGCAATTTGTTTCCGCATTCTTGGTTCATCTTTTCGGGCAGCCATATAATCATGACCTTATAACCGCCCATCATAGACTTATGCGATAACTTGCGCTGTATCTCATTACTTTCGTGTACGAATATCTGAGGTTGTTGAGTGGTAGCTCCCATCTGCGACATCCATTCGCGCAGAGTTAGCCTATAAGGATTCATTAAGGTTTCGCGCCATTGCGATATATAGTCATCGCATACGGTATCGCGTCCTGGCTTGGTCTTTACCACCGGAAAGGCGAAGTGAACATCCGGATGGCGGTATTTATTCATCATCAGGCACGACTGGCATTGTCCGCAGGCATCGTGCTCGCCGGGATGTTCGCAGCATACATAGCGGGCAAAAGCCAAAGCCAGAGGCATTTTTCCACAGCCTTCGGTGCCGGTAAACAGCATAGCGTGTGGAATTCTGTTTTCGTGTACTAACGAAAGCAGATGCTCTTTTGCCTGTTCTTGTCCTATTACATCTTTGAAAAACACGTGTGCTATACTTGTTTTAGGTGATTTATCAATCCATTACTTTGCTATGCGCCTGCCTTATTACTTTAAATGATGTATAAAGTAGGCTTTATATTAGGCCATTGGGTCTAATTTAGCATGTACAAAAATAGAGAAAAAAAATCAGTCGCACAAAATGATTGTATAGTTTTGACGGGATGTGCTTTATAATACAGGTGTAAATAAATGTGCAAACCATCCGGTGAAACGTTTCCAGGCAGTACGCTTACGGTATAATTCGTGCGTTAACATGGTACTGTTCTGCTTGTCTACGCTGAATATGTCGGTCAGCTCTGCCGTGATGGGCAAATCAAAAAGGAACGCGTTAATTTCGAAGTCGTAGCGTAGACTTCGGCTGTTAAGGTTTGTACTTCCTACGGTGCAGAAGCGTTCGTCTACCATCATGACTTTAGAGTGATGGAATCCTCCGTTGTAGATATACACGTGTGCGCCTTTCTTCCGCAGTCGGTTGGCCAGATACAGCGCAGCGTCGGGCGTAAATGGGATATCCGATTTTCCAGGAATCATGATTTCCACCCGTACTCCT
>ULWY01043797.1_pt1 | contig 28187 bp, 21 predicted proteins | sample 1960761 | NCBI WGS metagenome assembly ULWY01 (sample SAMEA4835824, study PRJEB28245) | human gut metagenome | biome: gut microbiome; material: fecal sample | place: Denmark | collected 2008 | reverse complement strand
TATCCGACACTTCCGATTTTAAACATAGGAACTTTTTTTATGTGATTCAGAAGGAGCTGTAGAGAGGAGGAATGATTTTTCTTCTTTTCCCGGAAAGCCTACTTATTATCTACACTTATTAATGCTTTACCGAAAAAAGCTGATAGTTGCGATATTGTCTTGATAGTAAAATTATGCTGTCAGCTTAGCCATTTGGTTACTTCGCTTGGACGCTTGCCCAAAGCTTGTGCAAACTGCAGTTTTGATAAACCACGCTCTGTCATCAGTTCATAGATGCGGTTAGAGATGGCAAATTCCAAAGAAACCTCTTGCTGTATTGCCGGAGAGGTTGCTTGCCAACATTTCATCAAAAGAAGTCTTTATTGTTTTCATATATCAAAAGTGTTTTCTGTTTCTATTGTATTTTCCGATACCACCATAGACCCGTTTTTAACTCCCTCCGTTATGAGTTTGTCAATCTATAATAATGCGTAATCACAAGTACAACAAAATTATTTGTTAATTCTTTGATTTAACTATAAATAATCATTTTTTCTTTTAGGGGAATAAATGAGACATTCGTATTATTATATAGATAATATATAAATTACCACTTTTTAAAGGAAGGTTATTTTAATCTTATTTGCAACACTGAGTAAAATAAATCTTCCTACAGCTAAAACAAAAAACGCCATAGCGGTGTTACAATGTTTTTTTTATTTGTTTATCAAGTGTTGCAAAGTCAATATTTATGAAAAAAACTTTTATTAGCATTGATTTACTTAGCTACTTTTGGCACGGCTCATGCTTCAGATTACACAAAAGGATTATCGATTTGGTTTGACAAACCTAATAATTTGGACAAGCGTGCCATATGGTTTGGCAGTCGTCCAGACTTGTGGGCAGGAGAAAAATATCCAGAGTTACCTGCGGGTGGAGTTACAAATCCTGATCAGAACTGGGAATCAACCTCTTTGCCTATCGGAAATGGCAGTATTGGCGCCAACATTATGGGATCAATAGAGGCCGAGCGGATTACTTTTAATGAAAAAACACTTTGGCGAGGCGGACCAAACACTTCACGTGGTGCTGCCGCCTATTGGAATATTAATAAAAAATCAGCCCATTACTTGGATTCTATCCGCCAAGCATTCATAAACGGAGACGAGCAAAAAGCTGATTATCTGACTCGTGAGCACTTTAACAGCACCGTTCCTTACGAAATGGAACGTGAATCACCTTCTCGTTTCGGTGCATTCTCTACTATGGGAGAATTCTATGTAGAAACAGGATTGAGTGTGATTGGCATGAAAAATTACAAACGCATCTTATCACTTGACAAAGGTATGGCAATCGTTCAATTTGAAAAGGACGGTGTTGCGTATGAACGCAATTATTTTGTTTCTTATCCACAAAATGTGATGGTAGTGCGTTTCAAAGCGAATCAGGCCGGAAAACAAAACCTGACATTCAGCTATATGCCCAACTCCATTTCTACAGGAAAAATAACATCTGAAGGAGCAGATGAATTATGTTACAAGGCTCATTTGAACAACAATCAAATGGAATATGTAATTCGTGTGAAGGCACAGCACAAAGGAGGATATCTAATCAACAAGAACGGCAAATTAACAATTGCAGATGCGGATGAAGTGGTTTTTCTGGTAACAGCCGACACCGATTATAAAATAAACTTCAATCCTGATTTTTCCGATACCAAAACATATGTGGGAATTAATCCTTCAGAAACAACCAGAGCATGGATGGACAAGTCAGCCCCAATGGGATATGACGCTTTATATCAAGCCCACGAAGCAGATTATACCGCATTGTTCAATCGTGTACATTTAAAACTGAATCCCAATGCGCCTATGACATTGCAGCTACCGGCAGTCAGTGATCTCCCTACATATGAGCGTTTGGCACGTTATCGTAAAGGAATGCCCGACTATCAACTGGAAGAACTGTATTATCAATTCGGTCGTTACCTATTGATTTCAAGTTCACGTCCTGGAAATTTACCAGCGAACTTACAAGGTATGTGGCACAACAACGTAGATGGTCCTTGGAGAGTGGATTATCACAACAATATCAATGTACAGATGAACTACTGGCCCGCTTGTTCCACGAATTTAAGTGAATGTGTATTGCCTTTGGTTGATTTTATCCGAACCCTTGTAAAACCAGGTGAAAAGACAGCGCAGGCTTACTTTGGCGCACGGGGATGGACAGCTTCCATATCAGCCAATATCTTCGGCTTCACTACACCTTTGGAAAGCAAAGACATGTCATGGAACTTCAACCCAATGGCAGGCCCATGGCTCGCTACTCATATATGGGATTACTATGATTACACTCGTGATATTGATTTCCTCAGAAGTACAGGTTACGAGTTAATTAAAAGCAGCGCCAATTTTGCAGTGGACTTCCTGTGGAAAAAAGCAGACGGAACCTATACTGCCGCTCCCTCCACATCACCGGAACATGGTCCCATTGATCAAGGCGCAACGTTTGTACATGCCGTAGTACGTGAAATTTTATTGAACGCCATTGATGCAAGTAAGGTATTGGGAGTGGATACTAAAGAACGTAAGCACTGGAATCATGTCTTGACACATTTGGCCCCATATCAGATTGGTCGCTACGGACAATTAATGGAATGGTCGAAAGATATTGATGACCCCAAAGATGAGCATCGACACGTGAATCACCTGTTCGGATTACACCCTGGACATACGCTATCTCCGGTTACCACCCCAAAACTGGCCGAAGCCTCAAAAGTGGTACTGAAACATCGTGGAGACGGCGCTACCGGATGGAGCATGGGTTGGAAACTGAATCAATGGGCCCGCTTACACGATGGAAACCACGCATACACCTTATATGGGAATTTATTGAAAAACGGGACATTGGACAACTTATGGGACACACACGCACCTTTCCAAATTGATGGGAACTTTGGTGGAACTGCGGGTATTACAGAAATGCTATTACAGAGTCACATGGGATTCATTCACCTCTTGCCTGCTCTTCCAGACGCATGGAATGAAGGAACTGTATCCGGTTTATGTGCAAAAGGAAATTTTGAATTATCATTCAATTGGGCGAACGGTAAGCTAGACTCTGTTACTGTTTTGTCCAAATCGGGCGGTAAATGCTCTTTAAGATACAAAGATTCAACATTAGATTTCTTGACTCGTAAGGGTAAATCATATAAGATACTTTTCAAAAAAGGGAAATTAATGCGCATATAGTTTGACATCAAAACAAAGTTCGGGAAATTTATTCCACACAAATATAGGATCGTCAAATTTATTTTTATTAGCTTTATTTTCAAATCACATTAATCGCATATATCATGAGAAAACAAATCAGAGATCTATTGGGTTATTCACTCCTGACCGCTTGTTTACTTTCGGGGCAAACAATGACGGCACAGAGTGTTATCTTCCCTCAGGAAAAACAAGCGGGCAACGCTAGCCTAGTAGCAGAACGAGGCGTTTACACCCTACAGAATGACTTACTGAAAGCCCATTTTGTAGCAAAGAACAATCATCTGTTTTTTGATGGATGTGAACAATTAGGTCTATTGCCAGGATCTGAGTTATTCAGCATTTTACTGGCTGACGGCAGAGAAGTGCCTGCATCATCAATGAATCTAAAAAGTGTAGAGGAACTGAATTTGACTCCGGCAGAAGGTACAGCCAAAGGGTCACTTAAACTGAACGGAAAAGCAATAGAAGCTCATTTTACATCTGAAGACCTTTCAATTGTATGGCGAGCTGTACTTCGTGACGGTTCACATTATTTACGTACAGAAATGGATATCAATGCCAACAAAGACGTAGCTATGCGTGGAATTATCGCCATGAAATACTCATTCAACAATAAGTTCAGCAAACAATTGCCGCATGTAGTGGGTAACACCAGAGGTGCTGTGATTGCGAATGATAAAATTTTTGCGGGATTGGAAACACCGATGGGCATCAACACCGTAGCATCCGCTCCAACCGTTGAGACTTCAGTACTCCAAGGCTTATGGAGCCGACAAACAACACTACAAGCAGGAAAGACTTGGAATGTTGGAGCTGTTGTAGGCTTAATCGCCAAAGACCAAGCTCGCCGCTCTTTCTTAGCCTATAGCGAACGAGAACGTGCCGTACCTTGGCGTGCCACTCCTGTTTATATCTCATGGTATGAATTGAATATTGACCGTAACAATTCTGAAGACTATTCAGAAAACATGACTATTAATCAATGTGTGGATGTCATCAAACATTGGAACAAGGACTTTTTCAAGAAATACAAGAAGAACGTCAAAACATTTGTGTTCGATGACGGTTGGGACCAATACGGCTTATGGACTTTCAACAAGAATTTCCCAAACGGATTTAAAGAAATAGACAAAGAAGCACGAAAGATGGGATCTGGTATCGGAGCATGGCTCGGCCCTGTAGGAGGTTACGGACAGTCCGGTACATATCGCCGCAATTATTGGAAAGACAAAGGAGGTATGCAATTGAGCAATCCAGCCTATTACAAAACATTCCTTGATGCATGTACAAACATGATTAACTCATACGACTTCCGCTTCTTTAAATTTGATGGTATCAGCGCCCAAGCTTCAGCCATCGGACCGGATGCAGGTGCCAGAGGAGATGAGAATGCAGAGGCTATCATAAACATAGAACGTGAAGTACGCAAAATCAAACCTGATATCTTTTTGAATACAACAGTTGGAACTTGGGCTTCTCCGTTCTGGTTCCAATTTACAGATGCCGTATGGCGTCAGGTGGCAGATTACAACGTAATTGGTAACCAAGGTTCAGACCGTGAGCGTTGGATTACGTACCGCGACCATCTTGTATATCAAAACTTCGTACAGAACTCGCCACTGTGTCCGATTAATACACTGATGACGCACGGATTTATCCTGTCAAAGTGGGGAGCTGTATCTAAAGATATGGACTATGAAGGTATAGTACGTGAATTACGTTGCGCTTTCGCATGTGGCTCAGGCATGGTAGAACTTTACAATGACTATGAGCTGATGAATAAAATCAATAAAGGTGCCTTGTGGAAAGATTTAGCCGAATGCATTGATTGGCAAGAAGCTAATGCAGACGTACTGCCAGACATCCATTGGGTGGGTGGACATCCTTGGGACGGAAAGAAAGCCAATATCTACGGATGGGCTGCTTGGAACGGCAAAAAAGCGGTATTTACCCTTAGAAATCCTGCTGCATACGAACAGACAATCAAACTAACGCTTCGTAAAGCTTTGGATATCCCTGCATACGTTAAAACAACCATTACGCTAAATGACGGATTTTCACAAGGCGTTTTAGGCGGTCTGAAAGTAAATGAGCCTATCGACATTGATAAAGAACTAACATTGACTCTCCCGAAATCATCTGTTTTTGTATACAATGGTGTAGACGGTTCTAAAGACTAACCGACAAACCTTTCATATAATGTAAAAAGCGAGGTATCACGTTATGTGACATCTCGCTTTTTACATTATATATATTATAGACCTCTGGACTTTTTAAATACCTAAAATGTTGGGAATAATAATGTGGTTAAGTATTTACATAATGATAATTTCATTATCTTCCATATCATAATAATACTGAAAATCGCTACTATACTTCAATACCTTCAGAATTTGTTCAATACCATCTTTCATTTTGAATTTTCCTGTATAATGTTTTTCAAGCAACTGCTTGTTCTTGTTAATGATCTTTATATCATAAAACGACTCAAGTCTACGAAATATATCTTCAACAGACTCATCATGAAAACTTATAATACCTTGCTTCCATAAGAACGCATCATCATTTGGAATAATTTCTTTATAAAAATGTTTTTCGTTAAAATCACAGATCTTTTCACCTGGCTTCAATATCAATGTCTGGTGGGTCTGCTTGGAATAAACACTAACCGATCCCTGCAACAAAGACACCTCAAACGGACTACTTGGATAAGCACTCACATTAAAGCTTGTTCCATGTACTCTAACCTGATGCTCTTCTGTTTCTACTATGAAAGGCTTTTCCGCATCTTTTACCACATCAAAGAATGCCTCTCCTTTTAACTCTATGCAGCGGCTATCTGCGAACTGGCTTGGAAAGCGTAAAGTTGAACCTGCATTCAACCAAACTTTTGTACCATCAACCAATACCATTTCTGCACGCTGTCCTGGAGGAGCAACTAACACTTGCATTATATCAGTATGCCCTTGATTATATTTAGTATATAAACTGTGAGATACAAACAAAGCAATAAAGACAGCCGCAACACCTACAGCAAACTTAAATACTTTGGAAAAAGTTGTAGACTTCGACACGCTAAATGAATCAATGTCGTTAGATTTTGTATCAGAATTCCAAATTAACAAATCGTTCATCTTTCTGATATTCATGTACGACCTTTTATTTTCCTCACTGGCTTTTATCCATTCAACCACCTCCTTTGTTTCCTCTTCTGAAGTATGGCCATTAATGTATCGTAAAATTAAATTTTGACTAATCATAAATACTACTGTTTACATTTTTAATACGTATCGAATAACTATTTCCCTAAAAATAAGAATATTAAAAATACAAAAAAATCCTTCAAACTTATACGCAACGCCTTTAGGACTTTGCCTATATGATATTCTACACTCTTCTCTGACAATCCGATTTTAGACGCTATCTCAACATTGGTTAATCCCTCAATTCTACTTAAATGAAAAATATTACGAGTTTGAGCACTGAATGAATTTAATGTTTCCGAAATTATTGATTCAGCCTCTGACACAAATAAACTATCAGGAACACTGTTTTCAAGTGATGAAATTCGAATTTCCAAATCAGCCAAACCAATGTCACCCATTTTTTCAAAATAAAGATCGTGAATTGTCTTTTTTCTCAAATAATCAAGAGATTTATTTTTCAGTACTACGAAAAGAAATGATACCAATTCATTCTTTTCAGAAGCCCTCATTTTTTCCCAAACAGTAATCATCGCTTCTGATGCAATGTCTTCTGATGCAAAAGTATCACCTACATAAGATTTTGCATATAAGTATGCTTTCCTTTAATATTCTTTATATAGCTGATTAAATGTATTGATTTTATGATTCATTTTTTATTTTATTAGATAAAGCTTTACGATATGCTACGTTGAAAACGTTCTATTTAATAGAAAACCTTGCATTTCATTCACTCTATTCAAGTACATAAAAAAGCAAAGTAAAACAAAAAAAATCAGATGATTCATATCTTTTGCTTTAAATTACTTTTTTGTAACACACATTTCTGAGGTACAATTCTACAGAACGTATGTCGAAAAAAGAGAGCAATATCTTTGTTAACATGTGTTAAGCAGAAAAAAGTCTTTAGGGTAAGTTAACAAGCGCACGTATTTCCTTAAAAGAGCGAAATTACATTTCAAAGTTTAAACTTAATCATTAGTTAGCCTATGGTATAAAAACAGGAAGAAGCACATATTCATAATTGAATAAATTTTTCACAACCGAAAAGTATGTCGAACTCATAGTTCAATAACGTTATCAATCAAATCTAAGAAAAATGAAGAATATATTTAAAAAGGATTTAAGTATTCCTTTAGATATACTATCTAAACATCCCTTCAGGTTATATGCATCTATCTTCCTGTTTGGATTTTCATCATTGTACTCATCAGATGCATTAGCCCAATCAAAAAAAGTTTCCATCACAAGAAACAATGTAACTTTGGAACAGGCTATTCAGGAAATTGAAAAAAAATCAGGTTACCTTTTTGTTTACAACACTAAAGAAGTGAATCTTAGCAAAAAAGTAGAACTGAATGCAAAAGACAAAACTGTAAAAAGCATCCTCGAACAAATTCTGGCTAACACAGGTATTTCCTTTTATGAAGAAGGCAATAATATTGTTTTAACTAAGAATAGCAGTAAAAAGAAAATTAGCGTAAAAGGCAAAATCATTGACTTCAATGGAGAACCTATCATTGGTGCTACCGTGAAGGAACAAGGTACTACCAACGGAACCATCACCGACTTTGATGGCAACTTCAAAATAACAGTAAAAGAAGGTTCTTCTTTATTTGTATCTTATGTAGGCTATCAGAATAAGAGCGTAAAAGCTGTTACTGGAAAAGATATTATTGTAACATTGATGGAAGATACTGAAATGCTGGAAGAAGTAGTTGTCGTAGGCTATGGAACACAGAAGAAAGTCAACGTAACGGGTGCTGTTGAAAGTGTTGAACTTTCAAAGGCTAAGGGACGTGCATTTACCAACGTAAGTTCCATGCTTCAAGGTAACGTAGCTGGTGCTTTCATCAGCCAGACTTCAGGTCAGCCGGGTAATGACGGTGCCACTATCCAAATCCGTGGTATCGGTACTTTTAACAATACTAGTCCGCTAGTAATCATCGATGGCATGGAAGGCAGCCTAGATGCTGTGAACCCAAAAGATATTGAATCTGTATCGATTTTGAAAGACGCTGCATCTTGTGCTATTTATGGTAACCGTGCATCGAATGGTGTTATTTTGATTACCACCAAACAAGGTGATTTGAATTCAATGAACATTGAATATAACGGTTTGGTAGGTGTTCAGAAAGCCACCTCATTGCCTGATGTATTGAAAGGTATTGATTACTTGGATTTAAAAGCTGAAGCATACAAGAATACCAACAAATCATGGCCAACATGGTATACAGAAGAATACATGAACAACTACCGCAATCATGTAGATGAATACATGTATCCTACGAACTACAGCTGGATGGACGACACATATCATACAGCAATGATGACTGACCATTACATGTCTATCTCTGGAGGTAACAAGACATTAAAATACTCCACTTCTGCAGGTTATCTTTATCAAAATGGTATCGTAAGAGGTAATGATGCTAAAAAATTCACTTTCCGCAGTAATGTATCAGCTTCGTTCTTTGAAGATAAATTGAAATTGAATATAAGCTTATCAACTCACCAAAAAACTAAAAACGACCTTGTTGACGGTGCTAGTAGTGCAATTTATAGTTCTTATGTAGCTCCTCCGACTATCCGTATGACTCTGCCTGGCGTAGGTTACAATAATGCAGGCTATAGCTTCGGTGCAATGGATGCAGGTGGTTTTAATCGTACAAAGGAAACTCCGCTTACATTGAATGCTACTATCAATGCAACGCTGATGAAGGGATTAACATTAAATTTGTATGGAGGTATCGACAACAATACTTCAGAAAACAAGAACTTCAAACCAACCGTACAATTGTTCGGCTTCAATGATGATGGTACAATGAGCACTCCACAGCCTCGTGAATCATCACTACACTACGAACAATCAAAAACAACAACATACGTATTAAATGGTCAGTTAAACTACAACACAGTAATTGCAAAAAAACACAATGTAAACTTGATGGCTGGTTATGAAATGCGTGAATACTCTTGGAATTGGTATTCCATGGACCGTAAAAACCTGACTGTCAATCTATCGGAATTCCCTGTAGGTGATCCAAAAACTCAGTTAAACGACAGTAGAGCTCATGAGTTAGCATGGATGTCTTATTACGGACGTTTCAACTACATGTTCGATAACCGCTATATGTTTGAATTCAACTTGCGTTATGACGGTTCTTCTCGTTTTATCGACAAATGGGGTGTATTCCCTTCCGTTTCGGGAGCATGGCGTATCAGTGAAGAAAAATTCATGAAGAATGTAACTTGGTTGGATAACTTGAAACTTCGTCTCTCTTACGGTAAGTTAGGTAACGAAAGTATTGGACAGCAATATGCAGCATCAGATGAGTTGAGTTTGAACGGTAAATACAACTTCAACAATAGCTTAGTTGGTATAGCTGCTGTTACGAAATTGGCGAATAAGAAAACATCTTGGGAATCATCAGAACAATACAATATAGGTCTTGACTTTGACATTTTCAAACGCATATCAGCAACTATTGACTATTATATCAAAAACACAAGTGATATTTTGATGCAGGTACCCGTTTCAGGAACTCTTGGTATGAGCACTGTTCCTTATCAGAATGCAGGCAAAATGCAAAACAGAGGCTTGGAAATGACTTTAAGATACAACGATAGATTCGGTAAAGTAGGCACACACTTCAGCGCTTCAGCAACTCGCGTATACAACAAAGTAAAAGATCTGGCTGGTAAAGACGAATTGATCATGTCTAACCATATATGGAGAGTTAATGAGCCGTTCAATTCTTTATACGGTCTTCAAGTCGAAGGTATCTACCAAAATGAAGAAGAAATCAAAAACCACTTGATTTTCTCTAAAAACGGTACAGCACTCAATCCGTATATGGGTATGAAACCGGAACCTGGTGACATTCGTTTCGTTGACCAGCCGACCATCGATACCGATGGTGACGGAATCCCCGATACCCGTGACGGCGTTATCAATGAAGATGACAAGGTGATTCTCGGTAACACATTCCCCAAATGGACATTTTCAGCAACAATCGGTTTTGATTGGAAAGGCTTTGATGCTTCTATCTTCTTACAAGGTGTGGCAGGTATGAAAGCATTGAATCAAGGTATAATCACAGTACCTTTCTTCGGTGGCGAATCGAATACAGGTGCATGGTACAAAGACAGATGGACTCCTGAACGTCCCAGTCAGACAGTACAACGCCTGTATTCGGAGCCAGGACGTTCTGAAATTATATCGGAGTATTACTTGGAAGATGCTTCTTACATCAGATGCAAGAGTTTAGATTTAGGGTATACCATTCCTAAAAAAACCTTGAAGAAAGCCTTTAAAAATGCACCTTCTATTCGTGTATATGTATCACTCCTGAACTTGTTTACCATTACGAGTATGCGCTATGGATTTGACCCTGAAAAGCCTTCACAGTCAACTAACACACTGCAATATCCGCAGGCAAAAACTTATTCTTTCGGAGTTAATATGAAATTCTAATACGAAGAAATGATTATGAAAAAATATAAATTACTTTTTTTAGCATGTCTAACGTTATTAAGTTCATGTGATGATTTCTTGGAACGTGAACCGTTAGATTTTGTATCTCCTGACAACTATTTGGAAAATGAGAACCAAGCAGAGAAACTTCTGAATGGTGTATATGAATGTTTAATGAATCACACAGCGAATGCACGTTTGTTTCCTATTCATATAGCTACTATGACTGACGATGCTTTCGACCCGCAACCATGGCACGATACGACAGAATGGCCACGCGGTCAAGGTAACGCAAACAGTGCTATGCCGAGATTGAAATGGGAACAGGACTATAAGGGTATCGCACGTGCAAACGTGTTTATTAACAATGTTGCGTCAACAAAATTTTCATCAAAGAATTTACCTCGTTATATTGGCGAAGCTAAGTTTTTGAGAGCTTGGTATTATACTGATTTGATTACTTTCTTTGGTGATGTACCTTTAGTTTTAGAACCAGGTGATCTGAACAACAGCAAACCGCATCGTACACCAAAAGATCAAGTAGTTGCACAGATATTAAAAGATTTGGAAGACGCTATTGCTTCACTTCCTATTGAGTATTCGGAAGATGAACTGGGACGTATCACAAAAGGAGCTGCTATGGGGTTGAAGTCACGCGTACTTTTATACCAAGGCGACTGGGCAAATGCTGCAAAAGCCGCTAAAGATGTGATGGATTTAAATCTGTACACCTTATTTCCTGATTATCAAGGATTGTTCTTGGAAGTTAACGAACGTGCTGCAAGTTGTGAAATCATGATGAGACGTTGCTATACACCAAAAATAGACCCTTCTTACTTATATTATCCATTGGGTGAGTGGCCTGCATTTGCACCGACTAAACAATTGGCAGACTCTTATTATATGAACGATGGCCTTCCTATTTCGAAGTCGTCCAAGTATGATCCACAAAACCCACACATGAATCGTGATCCGCGTTTCGCAGCATCATTGTTCTATCCTGGTTGCCAATACTTGAACTTTATGATCAAGGCTCCAGATCCGGAAATTTCAAAGGATTCTATCCAAATTCCTTCTTGGTTGTTAAACTCAACAGGTTACCGCTCAAAGAAACATTTTGATGGAACTTTAACCAATTCTGAAGATGAAGGACGTGATACTTACTTTATGCGTTATGCAGAAATACTGTTAAACTATGCCGAAGCTTTAAATGAATCTGAAGGTCCAGTAAAAGCAGTATATGACGCAATTGACGCTTTAAGAGATAGAGCACACACAAAACGTTTGTCGGAAGCAATGCCAAACTTGTCAAAAGATGCTATGCGTATTGAAATCAGAAACGAACGTCGTGTGGAACTCGCTTTTGAAGGATTAAGATGGGCTGATATTCGTCGCTGGAAAATTGGTGAAGAAGTAATGGTAGATGCCAAAGGTCTTGATAACACTAAATTGAAAGCCGGCATGTACCCTGGTGATGGTAAAGGTGAAACCAAAGACTGGAAGTATGTAACAATTACTGTAGACCAACGACAGTTTAATCCGAAAAAAGATTATTTATGGCCGATTCCTCAAAATGAGATGGATGCCAATGAAAATATGGTGCAGAATCCTGGATATTAATAAAATTTGAAAACCATGAAAAAAAGTATATTATTTACATTTTTAGCATTGGCTACATGCCTGTGGACAGGTTGTAATGATGATGAAGAATTGCCTGCAATGTCTCGTACATCATTGAAGTCTTATGGTCCTACTTTCTGTGAAGTGCAGAGTCGTTTATATCTGGCTGGTAGCTCAGATATCAGAAGAAGTGGAGCTTGTTGGGTTATGAAGTCTACAAAAGAATACGACGAAAAGGCACTTGAATTTGCAACTGTTGAAGATAACGTACAGGAGTTTCCTATCAACAATCCTGATTTGTACCGCATGCGTATAGAAGGATTGCAACCTGACACAGTATATTATGTACGTTTCTTTGCAACAAACGACAAAGGCACTTTCTACAGTTATCCGGTTCGTGTTCCGACCACAAAAATCTATGACGACAAAGTATTTGTAGAAATGGGTAAATTCATGATGGGTAATGCAGCTGGCAAGTTAGATGAAATGCCTATGCATGAAGTAGAGTTTGAACACAGTTTCTATATTTCAAAAAATGAAATCACAAATACCGAATACTGTGAGTTCCTAAACAAAAATGAAGTAGGTGCCAATGCCACTGTGAACGGAGACCAATGGATAAATCTGCAAGATCCTGCTTGTCAACTATCTCACGACGGTTCTGAATTTGTTGTAAAGGATGGAGCAGACAAGCTTCCGGTTGTATGTGTCACATGGTTTGGAGCACAGGCTTTCTGCGAAAAAAACGGTGGAAGTCTTCCTACTGAATCAGAATGGGAATTCGCAGCAAACAGCGGATTATTAAAAACGGGAACCGCATATGCAGGAAGTGCTATAGCCTCTGAAGTGGCATGGTTTAATGAATCCACTTTGCATCAAGGCGGAATGAAAAAAGCCAACGGACTTGGTATATTCGACATGTCAGGCAATGTAGCAGAATGGTGTAACGACTGGTATTCTGACAAAGCCTACGAAAATGCAGCGGAGAAAAATCCTCAAGGTCCAAAATCGGGAAATAAGAAAGTCGTTCGTGGTGGTGCATACAATCAAGCTCCAGTAACTATTACAGGACGTAATGCACAACAACCTACAACAGCTTCTCCATATATTGGTTTTCGAGTAGTTTACAAAATTTAACAGACATGAAAAAGATACTTTTAAGTTTAATAATGGCAGGTTGCTTCCTCGCATGCGACGATGAAACGCTAAATCCGATTGTTCAGCCAATCGCTCAAACGAGTGAGCCTATGTATATTACAAGTACTACCGCTACTTTGGTTGGTAATGTATTGACAGGTGGTGGTACTGTACAAGAACGTGGTTTCTATTATACAGAATATACCTATGATATGAAGGTTTCCGATTATACTCCGATTACCTTGCAACAGGAGGTAATGAAGGGAACAAAAGTTGTGTGTCCTCAAGATACCGAATTCAGCTATTCTTTGGAAAACTTGGAAGGGGATACTGATTATTATTACTTGGCTTACGCACGCACAGAAAAAGGCATTTCATACGGCGACCCTGTACTGTTTGCCACAAGTGACGGAGACGTTCTTCCTGTGATATCTATTACTGAAACAGTAAAAGATGAAGTGAAAAGATTTGTAACAATAAAAACCAATATCGATGCTCCTGGTGGTGCACCTATCGAAGAAATGGGTCTCGTATGGAGTGAAGAAGTAGCCCAACCTACTATAGAAAACGGCAAAAAGATTAACGTAAATGTTACATTGGGTACATTTGAAACAGGACTTACTGATTTGAGTACATTTACGAAGTACTACTACCGAATTTTTGCTAAGAACAAATATGGAACAGGCTACTCAGAGCCTATGATGATAATGTTTGTAGGAGATAAGTTTACTGATCCACGAGACAAAAACACCTATAAGATCAAACAATACGGTAATTGTATCTGGATGGTAGAAAACTTCCGTTATGTTCCCGCTGAACGCTTGAACAAGGGCATTTGGGTGCAAGGCTACAATGGTTCCAGCGCGGAAGAAGCTATGCAATCTGAGAACTATTCAGTTTATGGTTGCTTGTACGATTATCAAACAGCTAAAGATCTTGCTCCAGAAGGATGGCACCTTGCAACTGATGCAGAATGGAATGAACTAGAAAAACTGGCAGGTGTACCAGAAGGACTCTTGATGGAAGAAGAAGACTGGCGAGGCAACAGCAACGACAGACTGAAAGCTGAAACATGGCAAGGCAACGGTAACTGGTCTAACGAACTGGGATTTAACATTCACCCGGGTGGTAAACAATGGTGCGGTGGTGCGTTCCAAGACTTTAAACAGGCTGGTCTCTATTGGACTTCAACGATGAATGATCATCGTGCAGACGGTGCTTTACAGCCATTCTTCAGATGGTTCTCTGGTGGTCCTGCAACCGGACGCTTCAGTAACTTCCCTGAATGTGTAGGCATGTCCGTAAGATATGTTATGGACTAACATAAAGGTTAATCAGACCATGATTCGGCTTTAGATTCGAATCATGGCCTGAGGACAGAAAGAATCAAAATTATTTCGGATTAACAATCAATATGTTTATATTATGATATTCAAATATTTAAGCTTGTTTCTCTGTTTATCACTCTTTGCATGTAGTGATGACGAGAATATCCTAACTGAAGAAAAGCCGACAACTCCGCAAGGTGAGCCTATGGAAGATACTCCAATTGTACAAAAAGACTACATTTCCAATCCCAGTTTATGGACAGGTCCTTCCTTATCTAACGATGGTTTTGTAGTAGAGATTGAAATGGGTGCTGAAAGTTCTGTACGCAGCACAGAAAGAACAAAAAAATCCATCGATCATTATAACATGGGAGTTTACCAATCTCCACTTCCTGAGATTAGAGCCGCAGAATGGGGATATACTGTATTAAATCTCCATACAGGCCAAATAGACGGTGCAGGTAGAAAAATCAACAATATCTACTTGGACAACATGGCTTCTATCAACGATAGAAAGACAGCCTTGGAAACCATTATGAGATTTGTAAAAACTCAATATCGTGTAGAGGATGGTATTACACCTTGGTATTCAATGAACGGGCACCACTGCTGGCATCATTATGCCGGTGCTACTGGGGCTACCGTTCTGGCCAGCGAAATAGGAGAAAACATTCACGGTTATCAATTGCATATTGCAATGAATCGCGGTGCAGCAAGACAATACAACAAGCCGTGGGTTATTGACTTCTCATCATGGCATGGAGCTTCTATTTTGGATTACAGTAAAACTAAAATCTGGAAAGAATACAGCGGTGCGAAATACGGGCACTCCATAAACTTGGTGGAACGTTCTATGCTAATGAGCTATATGGCTGGCGCTGACGGAGTTGTAGCAGAAGGCGGTGGTGCAATCTGTTTTTATGACGACATTACCACTGATGACCACTATAAACTTTCTCCTTATGGAAAAGTATTCCAGAAGTTGTATCAGTTTTCTAAAGCCAACAGCAATGTAGGTATAACATACACTCCGTTTGCTGTATTGCTAGATCAATTCCATGGTATGGACCGCCAGCCGTCAGGACAACAAGCTTTCGGCAAGTTCGGATACAACCAAGGTGACATGGAAACATTTAACTTGATTGAAACGCTTTGGCCGCAAACTTTCTCTGTTGAGAAAAACGGTAATGAAATAGGTGCTATGGTAAACAGCAAGTACCCGGATGCTGTTGACTTTCTGTTACAGGGAGCTTCCCTTGATATGCTGAAGACTTACAAGGCAGTGATGTTGAGTGGAGATATTAAACTTACTCCAGCTCAAATAGCTGACCTTAGATCTTATGCAGCAGAAGGCGGAGTAGTATTGGCTTCAGACAGACATTTAGACCAATTGTCTTTCAATGGAACTGGTGATACAGCTATTCGTGAAGAAAAAGTGGGCAAAGGTAAGATTGTGGGATTCGATTCGAGTGCTTTGAAAGATATTCTTAATGAATATTTAAAAGAAATGTTGCCTATTGAAGTAGAAGGTGATGTAGAATATTTCGTAAACGTAGCAGATGGCGCATTCTATGTTACGTTGATTAATAATGACGGTGTAATGAAATCACCAAAAACACCTGTTCAATTTGACAGTTCAAAACGTAAAGACATTGTAATTAATTACAAAGCTAAAAACTCAATTCAATCAGTAGAAGAGCTTTGGAATTCACGCAAAGTACAAGTTGAAGGCAGAACTATCAAGTTTAGAATGTTACCTGGTGACTGTTATATCTTGAAAATTGCGTCAGTTAACAATTATTAGTATCTATAAAAAAGCTATACTATTTATAGACGAATAAATCTAAAATAAGGAACGGCAAATTTTATATTCTTCGAAAAGTTAAGAATATAGCTCTATTTAGTAGTGAACTTGGTATTTTGCTGGGTTCACTACCAAATAGAGCTATATTCTTTTTTTCTGATTTCGCCACTACAAAAAATGATTTTTCTAAGTTTATTAAGCAATCCGACACTGTAAGCATCGAACCACATCCTTTCCTTATTCCACAAGCCTCGTTCCCATCTTATTTTCAGTACTTTGACTTGATATATGCACCATACGTTTGAAACTTTTTTATTATATTTTTGATTCTTGTTCGCTTAGAAAGGCATAGCATTTTTTCTAAATGCCAACGTTTTTATTGAATACCGATTAAAGCCAATATTTAACAATAATCCTTTCATTTATAAACTATTCAGACGTTTCAGAGCATCAATTCGTTCTTTGATAAGTTTCTTAGGGAGACGGCTATTTGAACTTAGAAGACGCTCCAAGGCGTAAATCATTCCACCGCAACCAATAGCAGCCTCTCTTGTCAACATATCGGTTAGGAATAGAATACCAGAGACTTTTACGTTTTCAAGCGTGGCCTTATCCTTCAACTTTTTATCACCAGTAAGCAAGCGACAATTATTATCTATGGCATAGACCATGACATAGATGTCTTCCACAGACAGATTACATACACCATTGTATTCAGCGACCTTCTGGAAAACAGTGCCAATCTGCTCACCAGAAAGAGAATAGACAAACAGAGTACCCTCATCAATAATGCTTTATACAGCTGTATACTGTTCAGAATCTTCAATCTCGTTGACAACGAGATCCAATGTGCGAAAATCAAGATTAAGTTTCTTGCAATACGGCAGCAACCCCGCATTATATAGATCTATCAAGATATTTGTGTCATTAATAACAATCTCCATACTTACATCAGATTAAGAGTGTCACGGACTTCATTGACAGACTTATCCAAAAGAGCGGCAGCTTTGGAATATGAAATAACCTCACTGGCAAGTGCACGGTAAACCAAACGCTCGAATCGGCAAGTATACTCAATTGGATAAAGACTTTGTTCTAAAGCCGCCTTGAAAGCAGGCAAGGTATTCTTCTTTTTATGGTAAGAAGTGAAGCGTCTGTCAGTAATGATATTCAGTTGTGCCGCCTTTACCATAAGGGCATCAACAGAAATACCGTATTCACGCTGTATGGCTTGTAGCTCTACCAAGGAAATATCGTGACGAGACTCACCAATCAGATTCTTAAACTTGTCAGATGGTATCAACACCTCGTTTGCAAATACGTTACACATCTTCTCCTCGTCAACCCCGTCAGCACAGTGCATCAGAAGATGACCCAATTCATGGAAAATGGTAAGACGCTTGCGCTCAGAACACATATTCTTGTTGACAACAATAACAGGTAATCCGCCAGCCTCGTTGCAAGTGCCAAAGAAAGAACTGTCATGTTCAATCTCAATTATCTTCACCCCAACAGATTCCAACAAGTCAATAGCGGAGACAATAGCATCCGAACCGATATTCAAGTCATTGCGAAGGCGTAAAGCCAAGAGTTTAGCCTCGTTCTCTCCTTCAACAGTCGTGTTACCATAGTCCAAGCAAAATTTAGATGTCATGCCAAGAATAGCCTCGATTTCAAGATACTTCTCTATTTCGGAGCAAACAATGTATTTTATAGACTCTACCTTCTTGCTTCCCAGACTTGACTTCTTACGGAATTCAAATTTAGAAGGGTCGATATCAATAGTGTAAGGACGGAAGAAATAGTCAAGTTTCATGTTTAATGCTTTAGAAAGCACAATCAACACATCAGTTGATGGCATCATCAGTCCCTTTTCATACTTTGCGATTGCGGTTGGCGACACTTTACCATCAACCGAATTGCATAGTTCACGTTGTGACATACAACGGATTTTTCTGGCGTTAACCAATCTTTGAGCAAAAGTATTATCCATAATCAAAAATGTTTAGGTGTGCAAAATTACTAATAATCCATCAAAATGTACACCGGTAGTACATATACAGCATTGTCCTTTAACAAATATTTCACGTTTTCCCCAATTTGAAATTCCGAAGAAATTTCGAATTGTTTAATTAATATTCTTTTATTAATATTATTTTATATAATAGGTTCTACTTTTTTGATAGAGATTGGCTCTAAAACTGGCCAATGTATAAGGTACTGAGAAACGCATCTATCTGCTATAAAGACTCGTAAAAAATAAATTATTGGTATTCGTTATTGTATAACCTTTTGTATACTTACTGGTCGCCAGTTTTAACATGTAAACAATTAATACAATAACAGAATAATATAACGCACTGTTATTTAACCATTTAACACGCAATATACTAAATAATTTACAACACACAGCTAACTAAGGTTAAATTCTTAGCCATGAGTTTTATGATTGCATTTTTTTTCGTAAACTTGCAGCCCGAAACTAAAAGACGCAGAACATCTATCTTTAAGAACGTCATCATTACAGAATGAAACATCTATTTATGCTAATATGCTTCGGACTGCTGACATGCGCAGCTCCGAGTAACGCCCAGATTTTAGTTGTGAAAGCGCTGGGCAAAGTTGTGAAGAAAACAAAAATAGGGAAAGAACTTAATAAAAAGGCGGGAGAAGCTATGAATAATCTGGAAAGCTCATTAGGGCTACGTGCGCCAGGAGCAGCCAACGGCGATGGTAACGGTACGCTGATTCTTACCGAGGACTCGCTGACGCAAGGAGTATTGCACGAGGGACATTACTACGTTGACTTGGGGCTGCCAGTAATGTGGGCTACCTGCAACGTGGGAGCTAACCACCCTTGGGAGGCCGGAGAGTATTTTTCTTGGTGTGAGACTACGCCTAAAGAATCGTACAACCCAGAAAACGGCACGAACTATAGCCATAGCAATACGGAAGATGTAGTGAAGGGTAACCCGCAATTTGATGCGGCAAGTAAGAACTGGGGAGGCAAATGGCGTATGCCTACCATGTACGAAATGACTCTTCTGAAAGTGCAATGCAAGTGGGAACCGGCTAAGTTGAACGGACAGAACGGCTTACTGCTGACAAGCAAGAAGAACGGAAACAAGATTTTCATTCCGGCGGCATACGCATGCGGTGGTGACCCTAACGATAAGACAAGAGATACCAAAGAATTTACGTCGGGCGGCTATTGGACAGCCACAGTACAAGAGAGCAGCAATGAATCGGAGGCGTTCGCTTTAATCTTCGATATCAACGATTCCGATAAAATGGATGTCGATATAGAAGACTACTGGTTGGGAATGAGTGTTCGTGCAGTACTCGATAAGAGTAGTCTCTAGAATATCTGCATCTTGACTCCGAGCGAAAGGCCGATGATATCAGAAAGTTTCAAGGTCTTATCCTGAACCATGGCTCGAATATACAAATCGCACGTGCTTATTTCGTAATACAGCGTAACGCTTTTAGCAAGAAATTTGCGCTTGTTGTGAGGAATAGCCTTAGTGATTCGCTGTCCTAAGAAAACGTTGGCTCTTACCTTCGTTTTCAGCAGAGGGTAGTAATCCTCCGGATAGCGGTCGGGCTCACGGCTCCAGAATTCTCCACCGAATACCGTATTGAAATACAGTCCGCACGATAGCGGCTCTATCTGCCATCCCCATTTCTTGGTAGGTATATGCCACGGCACATAGTTTTCTTTCAGCGTCATTGTCATCTTGGTACGGTTACTATCATACTTAGGCAATACACCAACAAAAAGCTGGGTTTCCCACTGACGGTGCTTGCCGTAATCCCATCCGGCACCTACAGAAATAAGTCCCATGTTTCCTGCATAATGTATTACCGAGTGAGTAGGCATCAGTGCATACCAACGCTTCTGGTAGCGGCGCACACGGCGCTCGTATCTCTGCACCGAACGTGGTTTCTCTATTTGTGGTTCTTGTATTTCCAAAGAATCGGTTTGCGCCATCACCCCTACCGGCTGCGCAAACATCAGTAATATCATACTAAAAATATACAACTTCGTATTCATAGCTATCGGGAGTAACGGTAAATATTAGATAGTTACGGTGAGCCATACAGTCGGCTCCATAATAAACGGTTCCATCGTTATAGAGTTAATCTTTTTGCAACCTATGGTCGTGGCCATTGATGCAGAACATCATCTGCGGCAATAAGCGTATGTAATGCTCAAACGCCTTAGCCACATTATTGTTGAACTGATCACTGTACGGACGGGCGTGCATGCAGACTATCGTACGGTCGAACTTATCGGCATTAGCGGTAAGTTGCTCTTCTATATAGTCAAAGTTGGGCACCGCCGCCAGAAAATCGTACTCTGTGGCGTTGGTATTAAGGCATACAAACTTTATACGCGAAGCGATGAAGCTGAAATCGAGGTCGCCGTACATGCGCGAAAAAGTCTCATCGCCCGTACCCAAGAAATCATGATTTCCGATAAGGGCAACGTACGGCACACGTAAATCGAAAAGTACATCGCGCTGCCACATAAATTCCTTGGTAGTACCGCAGTCTGTAAGGTCTCCCCCATGAATCACGAAATCAATATTCGGATTGGCGTTGATACTCGCCACAGCGTCTTTGGTCTCAGAATACCATCCGTGCGAATCGCTTATCACGGCAAAACACAGTGTACTCTTGTCCTTGCATTTCTCTTCTATAAGCTTAATATTTTTGGCGTTTATATCAGTCTCGCCCTTTATCCTGACATCGTAAGGATGATAATCGAACCAACGCTCACAACTGGTAAAAAGCAGCATGAGCATCAATGCATACATATATTTCATATCGTCTTCTACTTAAAATTATACTGCAAATAAAGCTTTTTAAAACCAAATAAGGCGAATAGTACCACCAGAACGAACTTCTTTTCCGAAAAATCGGACAGAAAAAAGGAAAAACAAGAGGGAACGTTACCCGTTATTCTCATTTTTCTGACTACTTTTGTATATTTAATCCGCATATATCATATATAGCACATGGAACAATTCAGCTCAATGATTGCGGCAGCCATGAAACTGCCCGTTCATCGCATCGACAATACACTGAAGCTTCTGGAAGGAGGAGCTACAATACCGTTTATAAGCCGATATAGAAAGGAAGCCACAGGCGGACTGGATGAGGTGCAGATAGACGAAATAAAGAACCGACACGACAAGCTATGCGAGGTAGCCAAACGTAAGGAGACTATCTTATCGACTATAGAAGAGCAGGGAAAGCTGACCGACGAGCTACGCCAACGCATAGAGAACAGTTGGGATAGCACAGAGATAGAAGACATATACCTGCCATTCAAACCTAAGCGTAAGACTCGTGCCGAGGCTGCACGCCAAAAGGGACTGGAGCCGCTGGCAACAATAATAATGATGCAGCGCGAAAGAAACCTGGAGGCTCGCGCGCAGCAATTCGTGAAAGGCGAAGTGAAAGATGTGGAAGATGCGCTGAAAGGTGCCAGAGACATCATAGCGGAGCAAATTAACGAAGACGAGAGCGCACGAAACCTGATACGCGGTCGATTCGCACGTCAGGCTGTAATCTCGGCAAAGGTAGTGAAGGGAAAAGAGAAAGAAGAAAGCGCACTGAAGTATCGCGACTATTTTGATCATAGCGAGGCTCTGAAGCGATGCTCTTCGCACCGACTGCTTGCTCTGCGCCGAGGCGAGGCTGACGGTATTCTGAAAGTAAGCATCACTCCGGCAGATGAAGAAGAATGCGTAGACAGTCTTGACAGACGATTAGTGCGTGGCACTGGGGAATGCTCGGATCAGATGTCGGCAGCCGTATCCGATGCCTACAAGCGTCTGCTTAAGCCTGCCATAGAGACTGAGTTCGCGGCATCGAGCAAGCAACAGGCCGATGAGGAGGCTATACGTGTGTTCGCCCAGAACCTGCGCCAGCTGTTGTTGGCTCCGCCATTGGGACAGAAGCGTGTGCTTGGTATAGACCCAGGATTCCGTACCGGATGTAAGGTAGTCTGCCTCGACGCTCAAGGTGCGTTGTTGCATAACGAAACCATTTACCCGCATCCGCCTAAATCGGAGAAGGTGGCGGCTGCCCGTAAACTGCAAAAGTTGGTAGAGCAATATAACATAGAGGCTATAGCGATAGGCAACGGAACTGCAAGTAGAGAAACGGAACAATTCGTTACCTCGCAAAGATATGACCATGAAATAAAGGTTTTCGTGGTAAGCGAAGACGGAGCTTCAATCTACTCGGCATCAAAGACCGCACGCGATGAGTTCCCCGATTACGATGTGACAGTGCGTGGAGCCGTATCTATAGGACGACGACTGATGGACCCGTTGGCAGAGTTGGTAAAGATAGATGCCAAGTCGATAGGCGTGGGACAATATCAGCACGATGTGGATCAGACCAAACTGAAGGCGGCACTAGACCAAACGGTAGAGAGTTGCGTAAATAAAGTAGGTGTAAACGTGAACACTGCCAGCAAGCATCTGCTGACGTATGTTTCAGGACTGGGACCTACACTTGCGCAGAATATAGTAGACTACCGCACAGCCAACGGCCCGTTCGGATCAAGACGTGAGCTGCTGAAGGTGCCACGCATGGGAGCCAAGGCATACGAGCAATGTGCCGGATTCCTTCGCATACCGGGGGCAGAGAACCCATTAGACAACTCGGCGGTGCATCCTGAAAGCTACGCGATAGTAGAGCGCATGGCCAAAGACCTGAAGTGCACGGTAGACGAGCTGATAAAGAACCAAGAGTTGCGTAAAAAGATTGACCCTAAGAAATATATAACCGAAACTATAGGTATGCCTACGCTAACAGATATACTGAACGAGCTTGAAAAGCCCGGCAGAGACCCTCGCCAACAGATTAAGGCTTTTGAGTTCGACAAGAACGTGCGCAGCATAGACGATCTGCAGGTGGGCATGGAACTTCCGGGCATAGTGACAAACATAACTAACTTCGGTTGCTTTGTTGATATAGGTATAAAGGAAAACGGACTGGTGCACGTATCGCAACTGGCCGACCAATACGTAAGCGACCCCACTACAATAGTAAGCATACATCAGCATGTGCGTGTACGCATACTTAGCGTAGATACGGAGCGCAAGCGTATTCAGCTCACCATGAAGGGATTATAACAATAGTACATACACAATAAAAATACATATACATGGAATCTAACGAAAAGACAGGTTGGTTTGTTTTTAACAACGGACAGGTACTAATAGAAAAGCAACCCGACGGTTATCATATACCCTACAGCGTGGAGCCTCCTACCGAGGTTCCGGTGGGTAGCACCATACATACAATAGGCGAGATTAACGGACTCCCGGCAAAGGCATACGCCATATTTAATCCGGTAGCAGGAAACGAAGAATCGCCGCGCATGATGAAAGACCTGCGTGCATCGTTCGACGTGCTGCCGTTTGAGGAATACAACAGAGCCGGCAAGGCATCGCAGATACTGAACTGGGACAAGAATAGCCGCTACTGCCCCATGTGCGGAGTGCCTACCGTTCAGGTAAGTCCCATAGCCAAGCGGTGTCCCGAGTGCCGACAGGAGTTCTACCCTCGCATCTCTCCGGCCATCATAGTACTTATAAAGAAAGGTGATGAGATTCTGCTGGTTCACGCACGCAATTTCAGAGGAACATTCAACGGACTTGTAGCCGGATTCCTTGAGCCAGGAGAGACTCTGGAAGAGTGCGTGCACCGCGAAGTGATGGAAGAAACAGGACTGCGCATAAAGAATCTGCGCTACTTTGGCAGTCAGCCGTGGCCCTACCCAAGCGGTATAATGGTAGGCTATTGGGCTGAATACGAAAGCGGCACCATAAAATTGCAGAACGAAGAATTGAGCGCAGGAGCCTTCTACGGACGAGACAATTTGCCCGAGATTCCAAAGAAGCTTAGCATAGCACGGAAATTGATAGACGCATGGCTAAATAACGAGATATGAAACGATACTTACAAGCCGCTATCAAGCTTATAAGACAAGCGGGCGGCTACATAGCTGACAAGCTGAAGCGGGGTTATGATTGGTATACCCGATTGTTCAAACGTTTGCCTTGGTACGGACGTACAGGAATGGTTTTCGGTACGGCGGTAGCGGCTCTCATCGTGCTGCTGGGTCTTATCGACATGAATTTCTTATGGCTGTTCGGTAAATCGCCCAGTATGTTTAATGTGAAAGCACCGATACAGCACGTGGCATCTGAAATATACAGTGCCGACGGAAAACTGATAGGTAAATATTACTCTGAAAACCGCACGCCGGTAGAATACAAAGATATATCGCCCATCCTGATAAAGACTTTGGTTTACACAGAAGATGAGCGGTTCTACCATCACTTCGGCATCGACTTTGAAGGTGTTTTCGCCGCAGCCAAAGATTTCGTTACGCATGGCGATGCGCGAGGAGCGAGTACCATTACGCAGCAGTTGGTGAAGAATCTGTTTAAGGTACGCTCACAATACTCTACGGGACTTATGGGGCATATTCCTGGAGTGAAGCTACTTATAATGAAAGCTAAGGAGTGGATTACCGCCGTAAAGATAGAGATGCTGTACAGCAAAGAGGAAATCCTGACTATGTATTTCAATACGGTAGACTTCGGAAGCAACGCTTTCGGTATCAAGACGGCTTGCCACACTTATTTCAATACCACCCCCGACCGTATAACGGTGGAGCAGGCCGCCACGCTTATCGGACTGCTTAAAGCTACTACTTACTACAATCCGCGCATCAATCCCAAGAACAGTCTGTTCCGACGGAATGTAGTACTTGGCAAGCTATACGAGCATCGCTTTCTAAATAAGAATCAGCTTGACTCCATCAGACAATTGCCTATCGCACTGAAATTCAAACAAGAGAATTATTACACCGGGAACGCTCTGTATTTCCGCGAAGCCGTGGCTGCATCACTCAAGGAATGGTGTAACGAGAACGATATAAATCTCTACTCTGACGGACTGAAAATATACACCACCATAGACAGCCGTATGCAGCAATATGCTGAAAAGGCGGTTAGTAAGCAGATGAAGGACGTACAGATAAAGTTCGACCGGCACTGGGCTAACCAGAATCCGTGGCGCAATAAAAACGGTGAGGAAATAGCCGGATTCATAGAAGAGCTGGCAGAGCGTACGCCTCATTATCATTACCTGAAACATCGATTTGGCGAAGAGACGGATTCCATCAATTTCTATCTTAACGAACCTCATCGATGCAAAGTGTTTACTTACGATGATGGCGTAAAAGATACCACCTTCAGCACCATGGACTCCATTAGATATATGGAGCGTTTCATGCACTGCGGATTCGTGGCAATCGACCCTCACAACGGCAACGTAAAGGCGTGGGTGGGCGATATCGATTTCCAGTCATGGAAGTACGACAAAGTTCTATCCAAACGTCAGCCGGGATCTACTTTCAAGCTTTTCGTTTATTCGGAAGCAATGAATCAGGGACTCTCGCCATGCGACTTGCGGGTGGACCAGAATATACCGTGGGAGGTAATGGACCACGGAGAGAAGAAATTGTGGTTGCCGCACAATGCCAACGGAGGCGCAACACTCGACACTATGTCGCTGAAAATGGCTTTCGCACAGTCGGTAAACACCATTGCTGCCAACGTAGCACACGAGGTAGGCATAGACAAGATAGTACGTACAGCTAAGGCGATGGGCATAAAGACACCGCTTGAAGCTACCCCTGCCCTCAGCCTTGGAGCATCCGACGTATCGCTGCTTGAGTTGGTATCGGCATACGGAACGGTAGTAAACGACGGAACAGCCATCGACCCCATATTAGTAACGTGCATAAAAGACCAAAAAGGCAAGATTATATATGAAGCCAAACCGAAAACAACCGAGGCTCTACCCTACGCCAGCGCATACCTGATGCAGCAGATGCTGCGCGGAGGTCTGACATGCCCCGGAGGTACATCGCAAGCCTTATGGCGATTCAGGATATTCGACAAGGGAACGGAGTTCGGCGGTAAGACAGGGACATCGTCTAATCATTCGGACGCATGGTTTGTAGGTGTAAGCCCGAATCTGGTAGGAGGCGCATGGGTAGGCGGAGAATATAGAAGCATACACTTCCGCACGGGAGAGTTGGGACAAGGAAGTCGCACGGCACTGCCTGTATTCGGATATTTCATGGAGCAAGTGCTGGCCGACCCTAAGTTGGCTCCTTTATATATAGCCAAGTTCGGTAACCCGAAAGAGAAACTCGACAGACAGTGGGACTGCAATACCTATATGCCTCACTATAGCGACAGCGACTCCTTATCTATATTCTTATCGGACAGCCTGACTCTTGACAATGCCGAAGCCGATATAGACATAGAGAAACTTCTGAAAGAATAAAGACAACCGTATATATAATTATATATATTTGCAGAAAAGGGAGGATTTATGAAAAGACTGATTATAGGAACATTAGCCGTATCGATGCTTTGCAGCGGATGCGCCACAAGCGGATATGGAGGAGCCAACGCTGTCTTTGCCGGAGCCGCTATAGGAAACAATATCGGCAGTGCCATAGGAGGCATTATAGGCGAGGATCGTGGAGGATGGAGAGGCAGTTACAGAGGCTCTGCCATCGGTTCATTGGTAGGAACCATAGCTGGCGCCGCCATCGGAGGAATAATAAACAACGCTACGCAACCCAAAGGACATCAGGATGAAGAATACGGGTATCCTGTAGAAAGCCAAGGCGGAAGCTATTATCCGGATGAGGCTCCGGCTCAAAGAAATTATGCGCCAAGCCAATCGACCGGCATAGAGAACCTGAGCATACATAACATACGCTTCATAGACGATACGCGCGACCATGTGATTGAGTCGGGCGAAAGCAGCCGCGTTATCTTCGAGATAATAAACAACAGCGACAATACGGTGTATGGCATAGTACCCGTAGTTAAGACTGATATGAAAAAGATGTATGTATCGCCTTCTATCATGGTAGAGCAGATATTGCCGCACAATGGCATAAAGTACACCGCAAATATAAAAGCCGGAAAACGGATTAAGGAAGACAAGATTACTATCCACATAGCCGTGGCCGACGAAAACGGACAAGAATACGACTGGCAGGAATTCAGTCTGCCTACACGCCGATAACACGCAAAAAAATCTCCCGCATCATGCAGAACAACCTGGCGCGAGAGATTTTTTTTGCATGCAAGATTTCTCATGCACTTCTTAGGCATATTTGATTATTTGCTATCGCCATACATGCGGGCACGCATTTCCTTGATATGATCTGAAGTGATATACTCATCATACTCCATCATCTTGTCGATAATGCCGTTAGGTGTCAACTCGATGATGCGGTTTGCC